>JACDJC010000134.1_pt1 | contig 96637 bp, 91 predicted proteins | sample 7454191 | NCBI WGS metagenome assembly JACDJC01 (sample SAMN14253291, study PRJNA609438) | sludge metagenome | isolation source: sludge after 25d culture with pyrite and EDTA | collected 2018-12-20 | reverse complement strand
GTTCAGGGTTATTTCGGCGGCTGGGTCGATCTTCTGTTCCAGCGCTTCATCGAAATCTGGTCCTCGATCCCGGTTCTCTACCTGTTGCTGATTATCGCGGCGATATTGCCGCCCGGCTTCTGGGTGCTTCTGGGCATCATGCTTCTGTTCTCATGGGTGGCTTTCGTCGGCGTCGTGCGCGCGGAATTTCTGCGGGCCCGAAACTTCGAATATGTGAACGCGGCGCGAGCGCTCGGCGTGAAGAACGGCACCATCATGTGGCGGCATCTCCTGCCCAATGCCATGGTCGCGACCTTGACCTTCCTGCCTTTCATCCTGAATGGCTCTATTACCACGCTGACCTCGCTCGACTTCCTCGGTTTCGGCCTGCCGCCCGGCTCGGCTTCGCTGGGCGAACTTCTCGCACAGGGCAAGAACAACCTGCAGGCGCCGTGGCTCGGCATTACCGGCTTTGTGGTCATCTCGCTGATGCTGTCGCTTCTGATCTTCATCGGTGAGGCAACACGCGACGCCTTCGATCCGCGAAAGGCATTTCAATGAGTGGGCCAATGAGCGGGTCTATGATCGAATCAGGGAACAAAATCCTGCTATCCGTCCGCGATCTGTCGGTCGCATTCCGCCAGAATGGCGAGGAACGCATTTCCGTGGACCGTGTATCCTTCGACATTGCCGAAGGTGAAACGGTAGCCCTTGTCGGCGAATCGGGATCAGGCAAATCCGTCTCGGCCTTGTCTGTTCTCAAGCTGCTGCCCTATCCATCCGCCAGTCACCCTTCCGGAGAAATTCTTTTCAACGGCAAGGATTTGATGAAGGCCTCGGAGCCGGAACTGCGCCGTGTGCGCGGCAATGACATCACCATGATCTTTCAGGAGCCGATGACATCGCTCAATCCGCTGCACAGTGTGGAGCGACAGATCGGTGAAATCCTGAAAATGCATCAGGGCATGGGTGAGCAGGCTGCACGGGCGCGGACGCTGGAACTTCTGAACGAAGTCGGCATTCGCGAACCGGAAAAGCGCCTGTCGGCCTTCCCGCACCAGCTTTCCGGCGGCCAGCGCCAGCGCGTCATGATCGCCATGGCGCTTGCCAACAAGCCGAAGCTGCTGATTGCCGACGAGCCGACCACAGCGCTCGATGTCACCGTGCAGGCCCAAATCTTGAAGCTGCTGGCCGAGCTTAAAGCTGCACAGGGCATGTCGATGCTCTTCATCACCCACGACCTCGGCATTGTGCGCAAGATCGCCGACAAGGTCTGCGTGATGAGCAAGGGCAAGATCGTCGAGGCCGGACCGACCAAAGAGATTTTCGAAAACCCGCAGCATCCTTACACCAAGCACCTGCTTGCGGCTGAACCGAAGGGCGAGCCGCCTGCCGCCGATCCGGCAGCAAAAACGGTGATGGAAGGCAAGGATATCCGCGTCTGGTTCCCGATCAAGAAGGGGTTCATGCGCAAGACCGTCGATCATGTGAAAGCAGTGGATGGCATCGACGTGAACCTGCGTGCCGGACAGACGCTCGGCGTCGTCGGCGAATCAGGTTCCGGCAAGACGACGCTTGGCCTCGCATTGTCGCGCATGATTTCATCCAGGGGCGAGATCAGGTTCAACGGGCGCGATATTGCCAAGTTCAGCTTCAAGGATATGCGCCCGCTGCGCCGCGAGATGCAGATCGTGTTTCAGGATCCGTTCGGCTCGCTTTCCCCGCGCATGACCATCGCGGACATCATTGCTGAAGGGCTTCTGGTGCATGAGCCGAAACTGTCGGCAGACGAACGCGATGTGCGTGTCGTTGCCGCGCTCAACGAGGTCAATCTCGATCCGGAAACCCGCTTCCGCTATCCGCACGAATTTTCCGGCGGCCAGCGCCAGCGCGTCGCCATTGCACGTGCCATGGTGCTGAACCCGAAATTCGTCATGCTGGACGAACCGACTTCCGCGCTCGATATGAGCGTGCAGGCACAGGTGGTCGATCTGTTACGCGCATTGCAGAAGAAGCATGATCTCGCCTATCTTTTCATAAGCCACGACCTGAAAGTGGTGCGGGCGCTGGCAAATGACGTGCTGGTGATGCGTAACGGCAAGGCCGTCGAATATGGCGCGGCGAAGGATGTCTTCGCCCACCCGCAGACCGACTATACCAAGGCGTTGATGGCGGCAGCCTTCCGCATGGAAGCAACAGAGGGAGGAACGAAGCAATGACAAACAATGATAAGGGCAATATCCTTCTGGCGATCACCGACTGGGACCCGGAAATCTGGCTGAAGACGTTTCGGGATCATGCGCCGGACCGCCCGGTGGTGACGGATCGCACGGAAAACGATCCTTCCATCAAATATGCTCTCGTCTGGAAGCAGAAGCCTGGCTCGCTTGAGAACCTGCCCAATCTGAAGGTTATCTTCTCGCTGGGCGCAGGCGTCGATCACGTCTTCCGCGATGACCGGATTCCCGATGTGCCGCTGGTGCGCATCATCTCCGACGATCTTACCATGCGCATGACGGAATATGTCGTCTGGCAGGTGCTGGACCATCACCGTCTCGGACAGCGCTATCGCAAGCAGCAGCAGAATCATGTCTGGCATGAGGATCGCCGCCAGCCTGCGGCTCATGAAGTCACGGTCGGCATCATGGGCCTCGGTGTGCTCGGGCGCGATGCGGCTGAAAAGCTGAAGTTACTCGGCTTCAATGTCACCGGCTGGAGCCGTCGTCTGCAAGAGATCGATGGCGTGCAGACCTATCACGGCAAGGACGGCTTTGGGAAATTCCTCAGGACTGCCGACATCTTCGTCTGTCTGCTGCCGCTGACGCCCGACACAAAGGGCATCCTCTCCATGTCGATGTTCGCGCAACTGAAGAGCGACGGGCCGCTCGGCGCGCCGGTGCTGATTAATGCCGGACGCGGCGGTCTGCAGAACGAGGCCGATATTCTGGCCGCGCTCGATCGCGGGCTTCTTTCGGCAGCTTCGCTCGACGTGTTCACTCAGGAACCGTTGCCAACCAGCAGCCCTCTCTGGGATCACCCGCGCGTGACGATCACTCCGCACGCGGCAGCAAGCTCATCTGCAACCGCCCTTGTGCCGCAGATCATCCGGCAGATCGAAGCTTTTGAGCGCGACGGGACGCTGGAACACATCGTCGACCGCAACACGCAGTATTAAGCAGCGATCCCAATCGCTCCATCCTCGCTGACCGTCACTCGATGGTCGGCGAGTTGCTTCTGCGCTTCACGGTCGAGCTCGACGGCAATAGGCACGTCATGCCCCATTTCACGGGCCACGATGAGGCCAAGGAGCAGGATCGCATCCGGTTCGTGCAGGACAATGGCCGCAGGCGCATGACCGCTATGGACCAGTTCCAGAAGAACGGCTGCAGCCGATGACGACCCGATGGTCCCAGGCAGGCATAGAACGCGCCCGGCAATGCTCTGCCCATGTTCCGGATGGCGCACGTCAGCAATCCGCCCGCTCTTCGGATCGACGCCACCCCAGAAGCTGATCGGCGCAGAAAGAACCAGCGCCTCGGCATCCGCCCCTTTGCCTGCAACGAGTATGGAACTTTTCCCGATGCTCATGCCGCCTGTCTCCCGAAAACCGGCCTGCCTGCGACAGCGCTTTCCACGCACTCTTCCAGCGAGCCATAGAGCACGCCATAACCGGTATTACCGGGTGCATAATGCGCGAACTTGCCGGAGTTTGTCATCAGAACGGCATTATCCTTAGCTGGCAAAATTGGTGTAACGACCACGCATGTGTCGGCGACAATCACGACGCCTGCTTTTTCAAGCACCTGCCTGCGCCCGTCTTTCTCCAGTTCAACCAGTGCGTGACGGCCCGTGCAGGCATAAAGCGGCACCGCGAGCTTGCGTTCCGCTATCGCGCGCTCCAGACGGTCGAATTCGGCTATCGAAAGATGCGGACTGCCAATGGCAACCGCATCGATATGATCGACCTGCTCGACTGTCGAAAGCCGCTTGCGCGTCGCCTCAATCATTTCTCGCGTGACGCGGATGACGCCTTCCGGCTTCTGGTGCTGCAAAGCCGTTTCAAGATCGGGCGCTTCGGGCGTCACACCTGCAATATGGAACAGACCGACTGCGCCGACCGATGCCGATGCCGCGCCGAAAGCCTTGAGATCGTCTTCATCGGGATGGATTGGACTGCCCGCAACGACACCGATATTCGTGCCAACGCTGCGACCGAACAGATTGCCGAGAATAGGCCATGCGACTTCCGAAGACAGAAACGCCGGGTCGAGTGCCGAAATATCGATCACCACCGTGGCGCGGCGGTTTTCGCTGCGATGCAGACCATAATCCGGCGCGCGGCCAGCAATCGCACAGGCGATATCGAGAAAGTCGCCATAGCGATTGGTACGCGCGCCGAGAACCGAATTACAGAACACGACCGCATTGGATTCACCCCAGGCGACATCAGTGCCCTTTGCTGGCCTGTGTCCAGCCTGATAGGGCGCGCAGGTCCAGGTCGGTTCGCAGCCGAGCCTGATATAGGCCCGCATCATGCGCCTGGCCATTTCAGCCTCTTGAGCCGGCAAAAGATTACGCGAACAGCCCGTCAGATCTATAGAGCCGACATTGAGCGTCGAGCGGACTTTGACCTTTGCACCGCCCTCAACCAGTTTTTCAGCAAAAAGCGTTCCGCTGTCGCCGTGATAAAGCGCGCCGTCAATATGAGCGGATGCAACAGGGATCAGACGCGGCGCCCCCATCAGCCTCGCAGTATCGGCCACGATGCGCATTGCCATCGCAGCGCCCTCCCCCTGATCGCCTGCGGCTATCGACCGTTCTTCATGCGTTAATGTCAGTGCCACGCGTGATCTCCTTGCGCATGGTTATGGATGTGGGGCGGCTATAGCCCGGATGCGCAGTCTCCGCGATCTTGCGATATCCGAGCTTCTCAAACACCGCCCGATTGCGCGTAAGCTCGATACGCACCTGCAACTCAATCGATGGCTTGCCTTTTGCAACCGCAACATCTTCCGCCTTTTGTATCAGCAATCGCCCGATGCCTCTTCCCTCAAAGGCGGGTGCGACGGCAAGCTTACCGAGATAAAAGCCGTGGGCCTTTTCCCGTAGGAAGACACAGCCGACAAGTCTGTCATCAAGAAAGGCTGCAAAACCGGTTTCTTCCTGTGCCTTCTGCCGCAGATTTTCCGCCGTCTGCAAGCCTGCTGATGAGGGCGGATCGATCACGCCGTCCATATAGGCGAAGCTGTCGCGGATCATGTCGAGCAGTTCTTCCCACTGCCCGAAATTCTCGCCAATAGCCTCGACACGCAGAGCCGTCATTTCGGTTTGCGCGCCTTATAACGAATGGTTTCGAAGCGGACATTCAAGGCATTGTAGAGCAGCAGACGACCAACCAGTGGCTCGCCGATACCGGTGATGAGCTTAATGACTTCCATCGCCTGCAGGCTGCCGATCACACCCGGCAGGACGCCCAGCACACCGGCTTCGGCGCAGGTCGGCACTGTTCCAGGTGGCGGCGCTTCTGGAAAGAGATCGCGATAAGATGGGTTCTGCGTGCCATCCGGCTCGGTCGTATAGGGCATCAGCACGGTGACCGTGCCATCGAAGCGGCCCATGGCACCCGTCACGAGCGGTCTTCCCACCCTGGCAGCAGCATCGGCCAGAACATAACGCGTAGTGAAATTGTCCGAGCCATCCACCAGAACGTCATAATTGCCGATCAACGCTTCTACGTTACCGGCATCAAGGCGAAGCTGGTGTCCTTCGACCATCACATGCGGATTGATGCGGGCAATGGTGGCAAGCGCGCTTTCCACCTTTGGCTGGCCCACACTTTCCGTATCATGAATGACCTGCCGTTGCAGGTTCGATAGCGAAACAGTGTCGTCATCGACTATGCCGAGCGTGCCGACACCGGCAGCCGCCAGATATTGGAGCACAGGCGCGCCAAGACCGCCTGCGCCGACGATCAGCACACGCGCGGCCTTCAGCTTCTGCTGGCCCGGACCGCCGATTTCCGGCAGCACGATATGGCGCGCATAGCGTTCAAGTTCTTCGGACGAAAATGGTCTGGATGGTGCATTCATACCCCCAAACATATGCCTCTCCCAAGGCGCTGTCAGCGGATATTTTGCCTCACGGCACGATGCCAAATTGGAACCGATTCTCGGATCAGGCGTCAGACAGTCTTGTAAGATGACCGGCAGAGACGTTGAAGAACTGCGCTTCCCCTTCGAGCGCTTCGAAAAGCGCGCGATCCGTACCGGTCATGAAGGCCTGTCCGCCAAGCTCATCAAGGATGCCGAAGAGCGCGGCGCGGCGGCCCGTATCGAGATGTGCTGCGATTTCATCGAGCAGGAGAATCGGAGCCATACCGGAAAGCTCTGCCGTCAGTCGGGCATGGGCAAGCACGAGACCGATCAAAAGCGCCTTTTGCTCGCCCGTGGAACAGAGCGCGGCTGGCATGGCCTTGGGGCGATGCTGGACGATAAGATCGGTGCGATGCGGGCCGTCGAGCGTGCGGCCCGCCGCCCGGTCCCGCGCGCGACCATCGCGCAGTGTACGGCGGAAATCCTCTTCAAGATCGAGCGCTGCCTCGACATTGATTCTCTGCTCCAGCGCCCCCTCCAGAAAACAATCAGCCTTGGGAAACGGTCCCTCGGCAGGCAGCCGTTCGATCATCGCCGCGATCAGGCGCATGGCTTCGGCGCGCGCAGCGGCAATGGCAATGCCCAGTTCCGCCATCTGGCTTTCAATCGCATCCAGCCATTGATCGTCATTGTTGCCATCGTTCAGCAAGCGGTTGCGACTGCGCATCGCCTTTTCATAATCGAGCACGCGCTTGCCGTGGGCAGTATCGATGGCAAGCACCATACGGTCGAGAAAACGCCGGCGATCAGAAGCGCCTCCGGTGAAAAGCCCATCCATAGACGGCACCACCCAGAGGATACGCGCATAGTCGAGCATATCGTCGCCGGAAGCGGCAATCCCGTTGATACGTACCTTGCGGCCACCCTCGCCACCACCAGCGGTTCCGGTGCCGACTTCTGCTTCGCCATAAATCATACAGTCGAGCGCCGCATGAATGGCAAAACCGTCGAACGAGTTGGTGCGGGCAACATCGTCATAGGCAGCACGGCGCAGGCCGCGTCCCGGCGACAGAAAGGAAATCGCTTCGATCAGATTGGTCTTGCCGGAGCCATTCTCACCAGTCAGCACGACATGGCCAGGGCCAAGCAGCAGTGACAGTTCCGCATAATTGCGGAAATTCAAAAGTTTGAGCCGCCGGATCGAAACACGTTCCGGGCGGCTTTGATTAGGCTCAGGCGTATTCACTTTTCTGTTCTTTAAACACGCATCGGCATCAGGACGTACAACACATCTTCATCGCCGGTGTCACGCACCAGCGTCGGCGAACCGGCGTCGGCGAGCATGAAGACCGCATCCGAACCCGAAAGCTGGCTCGTAATGTCGAGCAGATATTTCGAGTTGAATCCGATATCGAGCGGATCAGCATCATAATCCGCCGCGAGCTCATCAGTTGCGCTGCCGGAATCAGGATTGTTGACGGTGAGTGTCAGTTGGCCATCGGCGATCGAAAGTTTTACCGCGCGGCCACGTTCGCTCGAAATGGTCGAGACACGATCCACGGAGGCCGCAAATTCCTGGCGTCCGATGGTGAGCTTCTTGTCATTGCCGGACGGAATCACGCGCTGGTAATCCGGGAAGGTGCCGTCAATCAGCTTCGAGGTGAGGACGACCGATCCAACAGTGAATCGAATCTTGGCGTCCGACAGTTCAACTGTAACGACCACATCCGGCACATCGACCAGCTTCTGCAATTCGGCAACCGTCTTGCGCGGGATGATGATGCCCGGCATGCCTTCCGTGCCGGACGGCGCTTCCAGCTCGGCGCGCGCCAGACGGTGACCGTCGGTCGCGACAGCGCGTAGCTTCAGGGCGCCGTCGCTTTCGATGGCGTGGAAGAAAATGCCATTGAGGTAATAACGGGTTTCTTCCGTCGAAATCGCAAATTGCGTGCGGTCGATGAGACGCTTCAGCGCCTGCGCCTCGATCCGGAAGGAATGGGTAAAGGCACCAGCGGTCAGTTCCGGGAAATCGGACTGCGGCAGGCACTGCAGGCGGAAAGACGACTTGCCGGAAATAACCGACATGGAACCGCCATCCGGGTTGGTGGACAGCATGACTTCAGCGCCATCCGGCAGCTTGCGGACAATATCATAGAGAAGATGTGCCGGAACCGTCGTGGCACCTGCCTGTTCCACCATGGCGGCTGTCGCTTCGTTGACCTCGAGATCAAGGTCGGTCGCCTTGAGCGCGAGGCTTGCGCCCTCAGCCTGCAAAAGCACGTTCGACAAAATCGGTATCGTGTTGCGGCGCTCCACGACGCGATGGACGTGGTTGAGAGATTTGAGAAGGTTCGATCGCTCTAGGGTAACACGCATGTTCAAACGCACTCGCTCGCTGGGACAGGGCAACTGCATCTGACGGGCAGGCAGGCGGCCCCTGTCGATAAGGCGCCGGGGCGCCAGAAGGTCCGTTAAAGTGGCAGATTTTTAAGGAGAAAAGCAAGCCCGCGCCATGTCGGAAAGCGACAGGGCCCGGGCTTTTTGTTGATAACCGCCGTTGATAACGGGGAAGCTATGACTATCAGGCCGCCTGATCGTTGATAAGGCGCTTCAGAAGCTCAAGTTCCTGGGCCAGCTTGGTGTCGGCGCCAACCAGATCCTCAATCTTGCGCACGGCATGAAGAACCGTGGTGTGATCGCGTCCGCCGAAGCGGCGACCGATTTCCGGCAGGGAACGCGGCGTCATCATCTTGGCGAGATACATTGCCACCTGACGCGGCTTGACGATGGTGCGCGTGCGGCGGTTCGACAGCAGGTCCTGCTTCGAGACGTTGTAATGACGCGCCACGATGCGCTGGATTTCCTCGATGCGGATACGCTTCGGTTCGCCAACGCGGGTCAGATGACCAAGCAGCTCATCGACACGGTCGATGGAGATGTTCGGCTCGAAAGACTGGCGGAACAGAAGCTGGTTGAAAGCACCTTCCAGTTCGCGGCCCGATCCGGTGACGGTGCGGGCAACGTGAGAGAGAATCTCTTCGCCAATGTTGAGGCTCGAATCTTCTGCCTGTGCTGCGGCCAGGCGACGGCGCAGCATCTCGACCCGCATGTCGTAGTCAGGAGCCGCTACTTCCAGCGCAACGCCACCCTGAAGACGCGAACGAACGCGCACATCGAGCGATTCCAGTTCGGAAGGCGCACGGTCGGCAGCAACCACCACCTGCTTGGCGCTATCGAGCAGCGTGTTCAGCAGATGGCAGAACTCGTGCTGGATCGACTTGCCCTGCAGGAACTGCATGTCGTCGATGACGAGAAGGTCGATATCGCGCAGCTGCTCCTTGAAGGACAGCGCATTGTTGTCGCGGATGGCAGTGGCGAAGCGCCACATGAAATATTCAGCCGTCAGATAGACAACACGGGCCTTTTCCTGACGCTGGAGCGCGGCGGCGGCAATTGCCTGCAGAAGGTGCGTCTTGCCGAGACCTACGGAAGCATGGATGAACAGCGGATTGAAACGGACTGCGCTGGAACCGGCCTCTGCAATGGTGCGGGCCGCAGCAAGCGCCACGCGATTCGATGCGCCATCGACGAAGCTGTCGAACGTATAGCGCGGGTCGAGCGGAGAACCCAGGACCGAGCCCGAAGCCGCTGCCGATTCTGCAACCACAGCAGAACCGCGCTTATCACCCAGCGACTGACCGCCGAAGGACTGTCCGAGCGGGAACACCATCTTTTCGCGCGGAGCGACGGCGGGCTTGGCTTCAGCGGCTTCGCAGGTTTCAGAGGGAGCGGCGCTGCGTACCACACGGCTTACGCCACGAACCACGACTTCAACTTTCAGAATCTGCGGGTTTTCTTCCTGCCACAACTCGGTCAGCAGTTCGGAATAGTGATTGTTGATCCAGGAGCGCAGAAACGCAGTCGGAACCGACAGGCGGACAATGCTCTTAGAGATGTCATCGAGCTTCAGACGACCGAACCAGCTGGAATAAATCTCGGTGCCGACGCGGGCTTTCAGCTTTGCCGTAAGGCGCTCGAAAACCTCATCACCTGCATTGCCGCTCAACTCGACCAGGCTCTTGTCATTTCCGGTAGCAGAAGATCCATGGATACGGTTCGCATGTGCATCATCACCCATCGTTGCCGTCGATTTGCCGGTCATCATTGCCATCGTCTCGCCTGCCTTCACATTCGTACGCGCCGTTTTTTGGCGCTTGTCATTTTTTCCTGTCCGAACCGCAGATTTATCATCCGTCTGGTGCGGCAGGTACTCACTCACAAAGCCCGGCTCTACAGCTCTGGGCCAAACACAAACTCAAACGGTCCCATCAGGACCCACACCCGGATACTCCTTCCCGGCGACCTTTTTACGACTCACAACACTTTTACCGGAGGCTGATTGCCCGGAAAGAAATCCGCCACAACCATTCAATTGTCGGGGACATGCCTAAAACGGCATTCCGGTTAATGAACGGTAAGCAAACAACCATGAGGAACAGGACCTTACGACCAGAATATAACATCCGCGGGCTATGACGCCCACGCCAACAAACTCGCTATTTAATGCTAACTCCGGGCCGGTGGCCCACCCCTCTTATGCCCTGACTTTAGCGAAGCCTCGCAGCAAAGGGCAAGCCTAAGAAAACCACATTTTTTTGCTGAAAGCTCTTGCAGGCAGACTCGACAAGAGTAGGGAATCGGACGCCAGCGAAATAACACCTTTGGATTCAATGCGTTTTCATGGGGCAATTTTTAAGTGATCCTGATATGTTCTGTCAGAAAATAAATTTAAAAATATTCCTTGACTCAAACACCCTTCCGAGTCCCTAAACCAGCCTGTGGATAACAGTGGACAACAATTCACAACCGATTGAAAACACTGATTAAATCACCTCGCGCAAGATTGACCGCCCTCTGAAATATTCCAGCTAGGCATTGAAATAACTCTACAATTCAGGGTGGAGTGAAAGAACGTGGGTTTTCCGAAAAACGTTCAAAAAAGAAAACCCGGCTAACAATGAGCCGGGTTTCGAAAACGATCCATAAGAATGGATGAATGCTTAGGCGTTCAGAGCCTTAACGCGCTGGGCAAGGCGAGACACCTTACGCGAAGCGGTATTCTTGTGCATCACGCCCTTGGAAGCAGCGCGCATCAGTTCAGGCTCAGCAGCCTTGAATGCGACTTCTGCAGCCTGCTTGTCGCCGCTCAGCAGAGCGTCTTCCAGCTTGCGCACGAAGGTACGAACGCGCGAACGGCGGGACTTGTTGATTTCGGTGCGGGCAGCGATCTTGCGCACTGCCTTCTTGGCCGAAGGAGTATTGGCCATAAATGCCTCTCTTTTTTCTGTCAGCTAGCCAGGGGCAAAAACCGCCGGGCACAAAACCTCTAGGGCAGCCGAGAAAATCCCTTGAGGTTCCCTGGGGCCACCGATCCGTGGGCGGGCTTATAGATCAGCTTTGGCGCGGCGTCAACGTGGATTCTGCCCCAAAGCTCGATCAAAAAGCCGCAAACCCGGCCCGAAAGCCCGTCAAAAGCGACTTGAAGGCTTCCGGCAAGCTCTTGTCGGGGCGGTCACTGGACCGCCAGCCGATCAATCAGCGATTCTTGAACGACGGTGTACGCTTGTCGATGAAGGCTGCCATGCCTTCCTTCTGGTCTTCCGTCGCGAACAGGGAATGGAACTGACGCCGCTCGAAGCGAAGCCCTTCGCTCAGCGTCATTTCATAGGTGCGGTTGACCGCTTCCTTGACCATCAGCACGGAAGGACGGGAGAAGGATGCAATGCGTTCGGCGGCCTTCAGCGCTTCGTCCAGAAGCTCTTCCGGCGCGACAACGCGCGAGACGAGACCGCTACGTTCGGCTTCCGCCGCATCCATCATGCGTCCGGTCAGGCACATATCCATCGCCTTGGACTTGCCGACATAGCGCGTGAGACGCTGCGAGCCGCCCATGCCGGGCATGACGCCGAGCGTGATTTCCGGCTGGCCGAATTTCGCGTTGCTGCCTGCAATGATGAAATCGCACATCATGGCAAGTTCGCAGCCGCCGCCGAGCGCATAGCCTGATACCGCCGCGATAATCGGCTTGCGGACACGGTCCACTTTCTGCCAGTCAGCGAACATGTCCTGAAGATAGGCGTCCACGAAATCGATCGGCTGCATTTCCTTGATGTCGGCACCGGCAGCGAAAGCCTTTTCGGAACCGGTCAGGACAATAGCGCCGATCTTACCGTCCGTATCGAAAGCGCCGAGAGCTTCGGTCAACTCATCGAGAACCTTGCGGTTCAGCGCATTCAGCGCCTGCGGGCGGTTGAGGCGGATGAGGCCGACGCCGCCGCGTGTCTCGACGATGATCGTTTCATAGGCCATGGATTTGAACTCCTCCTTCAGGCAGATTAAGCATTTCCTGTTTTTCCTGAATCACGGAAAATGCTCTGTCTTTTTGGTTTGAACCGCGCATCCTGGCCGAAAACCGTTTCACACTTTTCGGGATGCGCTTTCACCGATTGGCGGGCAAAGTGGACCGACATCACTTCTTTTTCAAGGCCTCAATGCTGGCAGGAGGCACAGAAAAAAGTCGAACGTCCCGACTGTATCGCCCGTTCCACAATGCCGTTGCAGGCGGGATTTCTGCAAGGCTCGCCCTCGCGCCCATAGACGGAGAAGGAGTGCTGGAAATAACCAAGCGCGCCGTCTGCCTGAATATAGTCCTTGAGGGTTGAACCGCCTGCGGCAATGGCTTCTGCGATCACGGTACGGATATCGGAAGCCAGTTGCTCCATGATTGCGGTGTCCTGTGCAACGGACCCGGCGGCAAGCATGGGCGACAGGTGGCTGCGCCAGAGTGCCTCACAAACATAGATATTGCCGAGACCGGCTATCAGCCGCTGATCGAGCAGCGCCGCCTTGAGCGGCGTCCGACGTCCCTTGAAGAGCTCTGCCAGAATGGCGCCCGAGAGCAGATTGCCTGTCGGTTCTATGCCGAGGCTTGCCAGCAGCGGATGACTGTCGAGCGTGCCTTCTTCCGCAAAGAGCATGAAGCCGAAGCGACGCGGATCGTTGTAGACGATGCGGGCAGGAGCGCCGTCGGCGCGCAGGAGGTGAAACACGACATGGTCATGTGCGCTCAGCTTGGAGCGCTCATGGTGGAATTCGCCCGGCGTGTCGCCGCCGTCATCGGTTTCAATGCGAAACGAACCCGACATGCCAAGATGGCTGATGACGGAAAGGCCGTCATCGAGATGGATCGTGAGATATTTCGCGCGACGTCCAAGCGCCGAAATGCGCCGGCCGGAAAGCCGTTCGACAAAACGTTCGGGAAAGGGAAAGCGCAGGTTCGGCCGGCGCTGTTCGACTTGACTGACGGTCGCGCCCTCCATGACGGGCTGCAGACCACGGCGAACCGTTTCGACCTCTGGTAATTCGGGCATTGAAAACTGATCCTGAACATGAGCCATGCATTGGCTTTGTCCTTATATGTTCAGTTTTGTCGGCAATGCCAAGACGTTCAGCAATTGGTGCAGGGGATCGTGTTCGTATAGCGCGGCGCCAGATAATAGGTTTCGCTCATCGGAATGCTCGTCGAGAGCCATGCATTGAGCGGCTTGTAGTCAAGTTCGACATCGACCCTGATGAAATAGGAGCCTTCACCCACGAGACTTGCCGGAAGATTGCCGACAGCATCCTTCTTCGCCGCAAAATCCGCGATATTGGCATAGGACCAATCGACCTTCGGCGCCAGGTTGCCTGCCTTCTCCGTGCCGTCGATCCTGAGTGCGGTGATCCTTATCTTCGGGTCGCTTCGGCCATAGGGCAGAAGCGAAGCACGACCGATATTGAACATGTCGTCCAGATCATTCTTCGTGACCGACAATTGGCGAGCAACCAGATCGGCGAGACTGCTCGCCGATCGCGACACTTTCTTGTTCGTATCGAACCCGTCGGCAAGATCGGCGGAGCCAAGATAAATCAGAAGCAGAAGGGGCGCGATGAGTGCGAATTCAACCGCTCCCAGGCCGCGCCGGTCACTCAGAAATTTCCGAAGATAGTTACGCATGACAATTGATCGCTCTGGAGTGCATCTCGAAAAGTTAGAAACGCTTTTCGGGGTGCACGTCGGTTGTTCTAGTTCGGGAAGGGTTCATTCTGCCAGGTAAGCGTCGCAAAAAGCGGCATGGTGCCGCCCGCAGCATGTGGACTTTCGATCAGATAAAGGATGTTCGTCAGCACCGGCCAGGCATACACCACATTGAGCTGGTTGATCGTTGATGTCCCGCTCGTCCCGGTAATGCCTGTCCGCGTGAGCCTGCCCTCGTCATCGAGAATCTTGTCCGTTGGAACCCTGCCGAACCCTTCATAGGTTCCAAGGTTGAACGAAAGATTGGGACAGCCGGACGCGACCATGAACTGGATCTGCTGGCAGAGTTCTTTGCGCAGGGCTTCTTCGCTTATCGCAGTCCCCCTGATCTGGCCCGTCTGCAATCTGCGCGCCACCGTCTCCGTCGCGTTGGATATGACCTGACGCGCAGTAAAACTCATACCGACCTCAATCGTCGCAAAGACGATGAGCAGGAATGGAAAGATGAGCAACGCAAATTCCACCGCCGCCACGCCATTTTGTGCACGGACGAAACGGCGCAGGCTTACGCCTACCCGCGCAAGGTGACGCGCCAAAAGCTCCAATGTCATACCCCACCCAATTCTTTCTGAATTCGATGGGGCGTATCGTTACAACAGGACAACCTGAAAGAGTATTAACGGAAGCAATGGCTCACGCGCGATTATCGCTATTTGTCGTCAAAACCGTTCTTGGTCGAGGCTTTTTCACAATAGGGCGTGCAGGAAAGCGTTTGCACGTCAGCCTGACGATAAATCCGCGTCGTTCCGCGTGTATTGCGGGAAACAACCAGTTCACGGTCGAGGATCGGTTCGCCCTGTTTATCCATGACGACAATATTGGTGACGCCGAAATCCTTGCCGGTCAGAACGATGGTCTGTGCATCCTGAACAACCGCATCGGCAATCGACGGGTTCCCGATCACCACGCTGTCAGCAGGACGCGCCAGCCGCAAAATGCGCGCCTGGCTGGTTTCAAGGGCAATATATTCTTCCGCAAACGCGGGTGCGGCGGCAAAAACTGCCGTGAACGCAATGCCCATGGCAGGCATCGTGCCGAAGCCACCCAAAGAAAACAAACGACGCGCCACGCGACATTCCCCCGCTGATATAATGGGCCAAGCTCATGAAGCCCCATCAATATAATGAGTAAAGAATGAACAGGATTGGTGAAGGAAGAATTAAGTCGCTACCCTTCCTTGCATGCCACGCCCGCAATTCGCCAAAGATTAACCAATCGCGCGGTTGCCGCCCCCCGGAAAGCGCCGAAACACTTCATTAACCCTGATTGTTAAGAGGGCCACAATTCCTCTCTCCTATGCTTGAGCACATCCGAATTTAAAGCGCATTTCAAAAACCAGCGCGACCGGAACAGCGAGGAGCATGCGATGCCGACATTGATGACGCGTTTCATGAAGAACAGGGCCGGTTCGACAGCAATCGAATATGCGCTGATCGGCACGCTTGTTTCGATAATGATTATCAGCGGCGTCGCGCTTGTGGCCGGAAATGTCGGCGAAAAGTTCAACGACACAACCACACAGTTCGAACAGGCGACCAACCGCTAATCGACAGAATGCCGTTCCGTGCAAACGGTGGCCAAATGATAGGATGACAGGCGACGCGGGGGCATCGGCAATGACAGCAGCAGCCATGACGGTAATCTTCGCTCTGGCAATGGTGACGGCCATGATCACCGACCTGATGTCGATGACCATCCGTAACCGCGTTTCCATCGGCCTGACACTCGGTTTCATCCTGCTCGCACCGCTTTGCGGCATCTCGCTTTCCGATTACGGCTGGCATCTGGCGGTCGGTGGCATCGCGCTCATTGTCACTTTTTCGCTCTTCTGCCTTCGCGCCATGGGTGGCGGTGACGCCAAGCTCATTGCGGCGACGGCCCTGTGGTTCGGTCCCAATATCAGCCTGATGGATTATCTTGTGATGGTTTCAATCCTGGGCGGCGTGCTGACACTCACGATCATCCTCTACAGGATGATCCCCCGTCCGCTTCTGGCAGATCGCTATGCCTTCATGGGAACGCTCGCCCGTAAGGATGTCGGCATTCCCTATGGTATCGCCCTCGGCGCTGCCGGTCTCTGGACATTTCCGCTGTCGCCGGTCGGAGAAACGATGAAAGCCTATTTGCCAGGGGTACTTTAAGCGCTTTTATGCGCAACGCTCGCGTGTACTCCCAATCTTTCTTCATTCGAATAAGATTATATTAACCATAATTACACGATTCCCAGTGCAATTTCGGAACACGTCATCGAGACGTGGGGATTTGCGCGGGGCACATCATGAAATCAGCTCGACTGCTCATTTTAGGAGTGGCCGTTCTTGCGGCTGGTGGAGCTGGCTATATTGCCATGAACCTCTCCGCGCCACCGCCTGCCCCCGTTGTCGTCGCACCCGAAACACCGCAGATGAAACTGGAAGACGTGCTGGTTGCCACGGAGAATCTTGGCGTCGGCGCAGAACTGACATCGCAGATGCGCTGGCAGCCCTGGCCTGCGGAAGCACTTAGCGATGGCTATATCACCCGCGCGAGCGAACCCGATGCCATCAATCAATTGAGCGGCGCGACCGTGCGGTTGCAGTTTTTTACTGGTGAACCGATCCGCAAGACCAAGCTCATCGGTCCGGGGCAGAGCTTCATGTCGTCGATCCTGCCGCCCGGCATGCGCGCCGTCGCGACGCAGATCAATGCCGAAAGTTCGGCAGGCGGTTTCATTCTTCCCAATGATTTCGTCGATGTCATCATGACCCGCCGCAAGCCGGACAATGGCGATAAATCGCTGACACCTTTCACCACGGAAACCGTGCTGCAGAACGTACGTGTTCTGGCCATTGATCAAGCCATTCAGGAAGACGAACAGGGCCGCAAGGTCATGGTCGGCCAGACCGCCACGCTCGAAGTCACGCCGGAACAGGCCGAAATCATCACCGTCGCCCAGCAGATGGCTGACCGCCTGACGCTGGCGCTTCGCTCGACACAGGATGTCGAGGACAGGGATATCAAGCAGGCCGACTATCTGGTTTCCTCGCCGACCCGCAACGGTACGGTCAAGATCATCAAGTCCGGCAGCGTCATAGAAATAGGACCGCGCTCATGAGAAAGATAAAACGCGTGCGCCCGCATTCCGCAAAAATCGCGCTTTTTGCCAGCGCGCTTGCCGCCTTTTCACTGCCACTCACCGATATGTCCGCCATGGCGGCAGCCGGCGTCGTCAAGGTCGGCAGCCAGCAGCGTTCGCAGACGATCAAACTTGGCCTCAACAAGTCTGTCGTTCTCGATCTTCCGCAGGATGCCTATGACGTTCTGGTCTCCAACCCGACAATCGCCGATGCGGTGACCCGCACGTCGCGGCGCATCTATCTTTTCGGCAAGCAGGTCGGACAGACCAATATTTTCGTTTTCGGTCCAAACGGCGAACAGGTCGCATCCATCGATGTAGAAATCGAGCGGGACGTGAGCGGGATTTCGTCTCAGCTGAAGCGCCTCATCCCCGGTTCCGATATTCGCGTCGAACTCATCAACGACAATGTGGTGCTGACCGGAACGGTGCAGACCCCGCAGGATTCGGCACAGGCTGCAAAACTTGCCGGTCTTTTCGTTTCCGGTGGCGAAGCAACAACTGGTCAGTATTCAACCACGGCCTCGGCCCCGACCGACGGCGGCGGCGTCGCCATCAACAATCCGGACGAAAACCGCCGAAAAAGCGCCATTGTCAATATGCTGACTATCGTCGGCGAGGATCAGGTGACGCTGAAAGTCACCGTCGCCGAGGTCAGCCGCTCCGTCATGAAGCAGCTTGGCGTTAATATGAGCGGCGGCGGTGTTTCGAACGGCATTTCCTATGGTGGAATTTCCGAGAGTATTGCCGGAGCTATCGGCAACAACCTGTCCGATACCGGATTCGGCCTCGCGACGAGCAATTTTTCCGCCTATCTGCGGGCGATGGAATCGGCAGGCGTGATGAAGACACTCGCCGAGCCGACGCTGACGGCAATCTCCGGCGAAAAAGCGGCTTTCAATGTCGGCGGCGAATATAATGTCATCAACAGCGTCACCTATGACGATGACGGAAAACGCACCAATCAATTGGCCAAAATCAATTACGGTATCGGTCTCGAATTCATGCCGACCGTGCTGGGGCCGGGACGCATCAGCCTGAAAATCAGAACCTCCGTCTCGGAACCGACGACCGAAGGTGCAGGCACCACCAACAAGATGGACGGCGTGGGCGCCAGTGTTCTGTCGCTGCGCAAGCGCGTCGCTGACACGACGGTTGAGCTTCCATCCGGCGGTTCCATGATGATCGGCGGGCTGATCCGCGATGAAGTGCGTCAGTCGGTTTCAGGCTTTCCGGGCCTCACCAAGATTCCGGTCCTCGGCGCACTGTTCCGCAGCAAGGATTTCATCCGCAATGAATCCGAACTGGTGGTGATCGTGACGCCTTATCTGGCGCGCCCTGTTGCCCGCCAGCAGCTTGCACGGCCTGACGACAATCTCAACCCGGCCAGCGATGGTGCGGGATACATCCTTGGCAAGGTCAATCGCGTTTACGGCACGATGGAAACCAAACTGCCGCCCGGTCGCTACAACGGCGTCGTCGGTTATATCTACAAGTGAGCGGGGACAGATCATGACATATTCAGTCAGAGGCTTTTGCAGGATTTCCGCCCGACCAGCGCTTGTCGCCCTGTCGCTGGCCCTTCTCGCGGGTTGCGCGAACCGCCAGCACGTCACTGTGGGTGCACTGCCGGACGATTACCGCACAAACCATCCGATCACGATTGCCGAGCGGGAACAGGTCACCGATATTCCGGTCGCACAGGCTGACCAGAAGCTGAGCCCGATGCAACGCGGCATCGTTCAGGGTGCCATCGCCAATTATCGGCGCAGCGGTTCCGGCATGCTCTATGTTCTCGTGCCATCGGGTGCATCCAATCAGGCCGCAGCCTATCGGCTGAGCACAGAGGTGTCGGCAACACTGCGGCGCAGCGGTATCAAGGCGAACAATATCGCCATCGAAAACTATCCCGTAGACAACCCGGAAGCAGCGGCCCCCATCCGTATCAGCTATTATGCGATGACAGCTGGAACGACACCGTGCGGTCGCTGGCCGGACGATCTCGCCAGCACGCCTGAAAACAAGCACTACGCCAATTTTGGCTGCGCGTCGCAGAACAATCTTGCCGCTCAGGTAGCCAATCCGGCTGATCTTCTGGGACCACGCGCCATGTCGCCTATCGATTCGGACCGCACCACGGAACGTCTCAACGGCGATCAGGGCTATGTGAAGATGTCGCCGGCGCGGACGGTCAATTGGCGCGAATCTCGCAGTGAACAGGCCAATTATTAAGAGGACGCTATGAGCAATTTCGCGTTCGAACCGACGGAAGAAGAACAGGACCTGGAGACGGGCCGCGCACCGATCATGCTTGAAAATGTGCGCCCCATTCCGCGCATTTCAATCCAGGCCTTTTGTGTGAACGAAAGCGTCGCCATTCCGATTGAGCGCGCAGGCGGCGACCGGCGCATGGCAAAGACGCATCTCAAGGTCATGATGGGTGGCGTTGCGGCGGCAATCGACTTCTATCAGACCGCCTCCACGCCCAATCTGATCATTGTCGAATCGGCTTCCGAACCCAATGTGCTGCTTGAAGAACTGCAGCAATTGTCCGAGGTCTGTGATCCCGGTTCAAAAGTTATGGTCATCGGTCATTCCAACGAGGTCTGGCTTTATCGCGAATTGCTGCGGCGCGGCGTTTCGGAATATATCGTCGCGCCTGTTTCGCTGGCCGACATTCTGGCCATTGTGTCCTCGATCTTTCTCGATCCCGGTGCGGAACCGTTGGGCCGTTCCATAGCCTTCATCGGTGCAAAAGGCGGTGTCGGCGCTTCAACAATCGCACACAATGTCGCCTGGTCGATCTCCGACCTGTTCCGGCACGACGTCGTGCTGGCGGACATGGACCTGCCCTTCGGCACAGCGAATATCAATTTCGATCAGGACCCGACGCTTGGCATTGCCGATGCCGTCTTCTCACCAGAGCGCATTGATGAGGTTTATCTCGATCGATTGCTGGTTCAATATGGCGACCATCTTTCAATCCTTGCTGCGCCTTCGAGCCTGGAGCGGACATTCGATTTCGGCGAGGACGCATTTGCCGAACTGATTGATGTTGCCCAGCGCAATTCTCCGCTGATCGTGCTGGATGTGGCGCATGGCTGGAACGGATGGACGCGGACCACATTGATGCGTGCCGATGAGGTGGTGATCGTTGCGACACCCGATCTCGCCAATCTGCGCAACACGAAAAACCTTCTCGACACGCTGGCGCAACTGCGCCCCAACGATGTGAAGCCGCATCTCATCCTGAACCAGATGGGCATTCCCAAACGACCGGAAATCGCGCTCGCCGATTTTTCCGAGCCTCTCGGCATCGACCCTATCGCAACCATCGACTTCGATCCGCAGCTTTTCGGCAATGCAGCCAATAATGGCCGGATGATCGCAGAAACCAATCCGGAAAGCCCGATTGCCGATGCCATCAGTCATATTGCGCATGTTGTGACCGGCAGGGCCGATGTGCAGCCGCGCAAGAAAACCGGCATTTCGAGCCTTCTCGGCAAGTTTGCACGCAAGACAAAGTAACGGCAGGAAATCATGTTTGGCAGAAGAGGCAATGATACGGGAAACAAGCCGGAAAGCGGAATGCGACCGGCTGCGCCGAAACCTGCCATGCCTGCCGCAATGTCCGCATCGCCCCAGCCAACAATGCAACCATCCCGCATGCAGGCTGCTGTAACAAGCACTCCGGCAAAATCCGCCGCCCAGACCGGTACGCAGGGGCGCGAGAAAACCGAGAGCTATTACGACACCAAATCGCAGGTCTTCTCGGCACTGATCGACACGATCGACCTGTCACAGCTTTCCCGCATGGCGCCGGATGCCGCGCGTGAGGAAATCCGCGACATCGTCAACGACATTATCGCCATCAAGAACTTGGTCATGTCGATTGCCGAGCAGGAAGAACTGCTCGACGATATCTGCAACGACGTTCTGGGGTACGGCCCGCTGGAGCCGCTTCTTTCCCGCGACGACATTGCCGATATCATGGTCAATGGTTCGCGCCGGACCTATATCGAAGTGGACGGCCTGTTGCAGGAAACCGGCATTCGTTTCCGCGATAACCAGCAGCTTCTGAACATCTGCCAGCGTATCGTGAGTCAGGTCGGGCGCCGCGTCGATGAATCAAGCCCGATCTGCGATGCGCGCCTGCCAGACGGTTCGCGCGTCAACGTCATCGCGCCGCCGCTGTCGCTCGACGGCCCAACTCTGACGATCCGCAAATTTCGCAAGGACAAGCTGACGCTCGATCAGCTCGTGCGATTCGGTGCCATATCGAATGCCGGGGCGGAACTGCTACAGATCATCAGCCGCGTGCGCTGCAATGTCATCATTTCAGGTGGCACCGGTTCGGGCAAGACCACGCTTTTGAACTGTCTGACACGCTATATCGACACGCACGAGCGCATCATCACCTGCGAAGACTCGGCTGAACTGCAATTGCAGCAGCCGCACGTGGTGCGCCTGGAAACCCGCCCGCCCAATCTGGAAGGTGAAGGCGAGGTCACCATGCGCGATCTGGTGAAGAACTGCCTGCGCATGCGGCCTGAACGCATCATCGTCGGCGAAGTGCGTGGTCCCGAAGTGTTCGATCTCCTGCAAGCCATGAACACCGGTCACGATGGGTCGATGGGCACGATCCATTCCAACAGCCCGCGTGAATGCCTCAACCGTATGGAAGCCATGATTGCCATGGGCGGCTATGTGCTTCCGCAAAAAACCGTGCGCGAGATCATCGTCGGGTCGGTTGACATCATCATTCAGGCCGCCCGTCTGCGCGACGGCTCACGACGCATCACTCACATCACCGAAGTGGTAGGACTGGAAGGCGATGTCATCACCACCCAGGACCTCGTTCTCTACGATATCAAGGGCGAAGATGCTTCCGGTCGCATTCTCGGTAGCCATGGCTCGACCGGCATCGGTCGCCCTGCCTTTTGGGAGCGCGCGCGCTACTACAACGAGGATAGCCGCCTTGCATCCGTGCTCGACAGCATGGAAAGGGCAGACGCATGATGGGATCCGGCGCCAGCATTGTGATGTTCATCGTGCTTGCCGTCGTCGCCTGTGCGGCTTTGTTCTATGCGCTTTTTTACGAAAAGCTTGGCAAGAAGGATCATGCGGCACGGCGCTTTGAAACCGTACGCAATAGCGGCTCGGAACGAGCGATAACACGCAGCGAGCGCGACAAAAACGCTGATATCCTGAAGCGCCGCAAACAGTTGCAGGACAACATCAAGGATCTGGAAGCGCGGCAGAAGCAACGCGAAAAAAACCAGAAATATCCGCCGCTGCGCATTCTTCTCGCACAAGCGGGATTAAATCTCACCTTGCAGAAATTCTACATCTATTCCGGTGTGACCGCATTCCTTGTCACATTCATCGCGCTGATTTTCGGCGCGCCGCTGATTTTCCTGCCGGGTATCGCCATTGCCGGTTTCTTCGGCCTGCCGCGCTGGTTCGTGCTGCAAAAGCGCAAGCGAAGACTGAAGAAATTTCTCGAGGAGTTTCCCAACGCGCTTGATGTCATCGTGCGAGCAACCCGGGCAGGCCTGCCGCTCAATGACGGCTTGCGGCTGATTGCCAGCGAGGCGGTGGAACCGGTCAAAAGCGAGTTCAAGAAGGTTGTCGAGGCGCAGCAGATCGGGCTTTCAATCCCCGAAGCGGTTGGCAAGATGCCCGATTCCATGCCCTGCGCAGAAACCAACTTCTTCGCTATCGTCATCCAGATACAGGCACAGGCTGGCGGCAATCTCTCGGAAGCGCTCAACAATCTTTCAAAAGTCCTGCGCGACCGGAAGAAGATGAAAGCCAAGGTCAACGCTCTTTCCATGGAAGCCAAGGCTTCGGCTGCAATTATCGGTGCCCTGCCCTTCATCGTTACGATTCTCGTCTATCTGACGAGCCCGCAATATATGACGCTGCTTTTCACGTCTTCGACCGGCCATATGCTTCTGGGCATTGCAGCCGTTTTGATGCTGACCGGCATCTTCATCATGAAGAACATGATCAACTTCGATATGTGAGGCACCGGATATGTTTTCTCTCCTCACGCAAAAACTGACCGATCCGCAGTTTCTGATCGGCGCTTTGATTACGGTTGCGGTTTTTGCAACCGTAGTAACGATCCTCATGCCGGTTCTGAGCGGCAGCGCGCTCAAATCGCGCATGAAATCCGTCGCAACCGAGCGCGAAGCCATTCGCTCGCGCGAGCGCGCCCGTCTTGCAGCGGAAAGCGACCGCCGCAACAGCCTGCGCCATCAGCAAAAGCAGGGCATTCGCGAATTCGTCGAAAAGCTTGATCTCAAGCGAGCACTTGCCGACGAAAAGACGATTGCTTCGCTCAGACAGGCAGGTTTCCGAGGGCAAAACCCGCTCAACATCTTTCTGTTTCTGCGCTTTGTGCTGCCCTTCGGCGCCATGTTGATCGCCGCCGTCTATATTTTTATGCTCGGCGTACTTGCCGATCAGTCATTCTTCGTTCGCTTGCTTGTCTGCATTTTCGCTGGCTATGCTGGCTTCTATGCGCCTAATCTCTATGTTTCAAACAAGGCGACCAAGCGCAAGCAATCCATTCGCCGCGCATGGCCGGATGCGCTCGACCTGATGCTGATCTGTGTTGAATCGGGCATGTCCACCGAAGCGGCCTTTCGCCGGGTGGCCGATGAAATCGGCATTCAGTCCGTGGAGCTTGCCGAAGAATTGATGCTGACCAATGCCGAGCTTTCATTCCTGCCGGAACGCCGTCAGGCCTATGACAATCTCGCCAATCGCACGGGTCTGGAGCCGGTGAAATCCGTAACGCAGGCGCTTATTCAAGCGGAGCGTTACGGTACTCCCGTGGCACAGGCGCTGCGCACGCTTTCTCAGGAAAGCCGCGACCTGCGCTTACTGGAAGCCGAAAAGAAGGCTGCGGCCTTGCCGCCGAAACTCACTGTGCCGATGATCGTTTTCTTTCTGCCGGTACTCTTCATCGTCATTCTCGGCCCGGCCTTCATCCAGATTTCGGCGCAAGGCGGATTATTCGGCGGTAACTGACAACCGTTCATTCAGGCACGAAAATTAAGAGAGGTCTCAGCCCTTCGGCTTGTCCTTGAGCATGTTCCAGGAGTTCTGCTGGGCCAGCATGGAACGAAGATAATCCGTATTGGCCTTGGCCTGTTGCGGAGAAATCTCGCGCGCGGCAATCGCCTCAGCTTCCTGAAAGCGCCCCTGCAGGCCGACCGAAAGGGCAAGATTCTGGCGCACCCGGCTGTCTGCACCAGGCGCGGCGGCGGCCTGTTTGAAATAGGTCTCTGCTGTCCGTGCATCACCGGCCAGAAGATAGGACATTCCCATATTGGAGATGATCGACGGTTCATTCGGCTGAAGTTGCAACGCCTTTTGATAGGTCGCGCGCGCTTCTTCCTTCCGGCCCATCTGGTCGAGAATGGCACCTTCCGCGGAAACCAGTTTCCAGTCGGGATAAGCGGGGTTCTGTGCACGGCGAATGGCATCGAGCGCCCCGTCGAACTGGCCGGCGCCGGCGAGCGCCTTGCCATAGGCGGCAAGAACGGCCTGATCCTTCGGATACACAATCGCCAACGCCCGCATGACGGCCAGCGCCTGATCGTTGCGGCCAAGGCGCGCCAGCACATTGGCATAGTTGAGCGCTGTCTGGCGATCCTTCGGATTGCGTTCGTATTGGGCGCCGAGCCGTCCGGCCATGGCTGCAAGCTGCGCGTCGTTCATGTGATCGAAAGTGGCGACCGTTGCCGCGCGGCGTACCGAACCGGTCGTGGTCCGGTCGACCGATGTACAACCGGAAAGTACAAGTGCCGAAAGAATGCAGGCGAAGCCAAGACGTATTGCGATAGCGTCTTTTCGAACGATGTTCAGCATCCCGCCTCTCCTGCTAAAGCGTGTCGCGCATCCAACATGCTTTAGTCACCCTCAAGCCCAATTCCTGCTAAATCAATAATCTGTTAACCCTAATGATTAGTTAATAAGGTGATTGCGGTTTCTGTTTCGGCACGGCAATAATCGCGCTATCTGTTTGTTTGGCGCGCATCTCATCCGAAAACCGTTTCAGACTTTTCGGGATACGCTATCTGTTTGTTTTTATGAACTTCCGACAAAATCCCAGCGCTTTTGCCGGACATCGCTTACTGGTCAGAAAGAGCATCATGTCTGTCGAACTTCTTTCCCGAAAATCCGAACAAAGCCGCCCGATCTGGTTTACTCCGAAAGGCGGGCTGGAAATCTCCGGCCTTCCCGCCGATGCAATTGCATGGGCGAAGGCCAATGGCTTTGACGGTGAAGCCGGACGTGTCCTCACCCTTCCCGGTTCAGGCGGATCGATATCGGGTGCATTTTTTGGAACCGGGGACCAGGAAAAGGGCAGCCAGTCGCAACTTCTGGCCGGAAAGCTTGCGCGCAATCTTCCGGAAGGAGACTGGCACATTGACGGCGCGATAGACGAGGCTGCGCTTGCCGTTCTGGGTTTCCTGATGGGCGGCTATAGTTTTACGCGTTATCGCAAGGCAAACGGCAAGGCGATCCGTATCGCCCTGCCCGATAGTGTGGACGAAGCGGAAATCCGCCGCATCGCCGATGCGGTCACACTGGTGCGCGATCTCATCAACACACCGACCAACGATATGGGGCCGGATGCACTCGAAAATGCCGCTCGTGAACTGGCAAAGAGATACAAGGCCGAAATTTCCGTTACCGAAGGCGATGCGCTTCTGGAGAAGAATTTTCCGATGATCCATGCGGTCGGTCGCGCTGGTGCTATTGCGCCACGCCTGATCGATCTTAGCTGGGGCAAGGCAAGCGACCCGAAAATCACGCTGGTGGGCAAAGGCGTCTGCTTCGACACCGGCGGTCTCGACATCAAACCGGCAAGCGGCATGCTCCTGATGAAGAAGGATATGGGTGGAGCCGCCAATGTGCTGGGCCTCGCCTCCATGATTATGGATGCGCAATTGCCGGTGCGACTGCGCGTGCTGATACCAGCGGTGGAAAATTCGATTGCCGGTAATGCTTTCCGTCCGGGCGACGTCTTGCAAAGCCGCAAGGGCCTTACCGTCGAAATCGGCAATACCGATGCGGAAGGCCGGTTGGTTCTTGCCGACGCACTTGCGCTTGCCGATGAAGAAGAACCTGCACTTCTGATCGACATGGCGACGCTGACAGGGGCTGCTCGTGTCGCGCTCGGCCCCGACCTGCCACCATTCTACACGCATGATGACGGACTTGCCGCTTCGATTGCGCAAAGCGCGGATGCCACCGCAGACCCGCTATGGCGCATGCCGCTTTGGAAGCCTTATGCGCAAAAATTGTCCTCACGGATCGCCGATATCAACAATGTCACCACCGATGGCTTTGCTGGCTCGGTGACGGCTGCGCTCTTCCTCAGCAAATTTGTCGAAAAGGCTCAAAGCTGGGCGCATTTCGACATTTTTGGCTGGGTTCCGGTCGAAAAGCCCGCCTCTCCGGTCGGCGGCGAAGCGCAAGCCATTCGCGCTCTTTACCAGTTTTTGAAGGAGCGTTACCCGGCGCGCTGAATCCACTTGCCTGAAACACCGAAAGCAGATTGAATAAAACGGTTCCGAAACAATCCCCTTTTTGGTGGAGCCGGATGCCAATTGAGCTGAAGCCGTTGCAGGCGCTGACATTGCTGAGAACCCTGTCGCTGGAACAGGTGCGTGATGAGATGCCCGATCTCACCACGCGACAGGCAGCCATTCTCCTGACCATCTATCTGGAGCCCCCGCCGCATACCGTGCGGGGACTCGCAGCAAAACTGAACGTTTCCAAGCCGGTCATTACCCGCGCGCTCGACACGATGGGCGCGCTTGAGCTCGTCTCCCGGCATCGTGATGAAAAAGACCGGCGAAACGTGCTAATAAAGAGGACAGTCGCCGGTGCGTTATATGTTGAAAGACTGGGCGATCTGGTGATCGCCAAAGCCAGGGAGTTACCACTTTGACCATGCTCGACCGCCGCCTCAACGCTTATCGCCCCGACCTCGCCGATGAACGGCTGACCGGTCGGGTGGAAGCGGCGCGTTTTACCGCCGGAACGGCGATGCAGGTTTCCGCATCCGTTGTCGATCTGCGCGCCGAACCACGTATGGATAGCGGTCCGCAGACACAGATGATTTTCGGCGATCACCTCCGTGTCTTTGAGGAAATGGACGGTTGGTCGTGGGTGCAGGCAGAACGCGACGGTTATACGGGTTACGTCTCCTCTGCCGCGCTGGAGCAGCCCGCCGGAACCGAAACACATCTGGTCATCGTGCCACGCACCTTCGTTTATCCCGGCTCCGATCTCCGCTTTCCGCACACAAAGGCCCTATCGCTCGGCTCACGCGTGCGCATCGTCGGCGCAGCAGAAACGCGCGGAACGAAATATGCGCTTCTGGAAAGCGGCGAGGCGCTGATTGCAAGCCACCTTGCGCCGATTGGCGATCATGCGGCGGACTATGTGGCGGTCGCCGAAACCCTGCTTCATACGCCTTATCTGTGGGGCGGCACATCGGGCTTCGGCATCGACTGTTCCGGTCTTGTGCAATTGTGCATGTGGGTGGCAGGCCGCACTGTTCTGCGCGATTCCGACATGCAACAGAATACGCTCGGCGAAATCACCGAACCCGATGCAACCTATTCCAATCTGAAGCGCGGCGATCTCGTCTTCTGGAAAGGCCATGTCGCGATCTGCGCTTCCCCCGACATGCTGATCCATGCGAGCGGTCATACGATGACGGTCACGCTGGAGCCGCTACAGGATGCCATCAAGCGAATTGCCTATCTATACGATCTGCCGACGCTTATCCGCAGACCCTGAAAATGAGATCGGGAATCCATGAAGGGAAAGACGACACTGACGATAGCCGCTTTGCTGATCGGCTTTGCTTTGTCTTTTCCTTCCCCCGTTTCGACTGAGAGAATTGCGCGCATGACCATTCCCGCGTCCCCTGCCGCCTTTGCCGAAGTCAACGGCATTGAAATGTACTACCGGATCATCGGCAAGGGACCGCCGATCCTGCTCATTCCCGGCGGCCTGTCCGACCAGCATGTGTGGGATGCGCAGCTTCCGATCCTTGCGCGCCACCACACCGTAATCGTTGCCGATAGCCGTGGACAGGGGCGCTCCACCCGCACCGATGATCCCATCACCTATGGATTGATGGCCGATGATTATGTGGCGCTGCTCGACTTTCTGCACATCGGCAAGGTCGATCTCGTCGGCTGGAGCGATGGCGGCATTATCGGCCTCGACATCGCCATGCGCTACCCCGAACGGCTGAAAAGCCTGTTTGCGCAGGCGGCAAATGTCACGCCCGACGGCAATTCCGGTTATGCTGAGGCCCGCGCCGAAGGAAAGCCGATACCGCAACTGCGCCACTATGAGAGCATCGACAAGGAAATTCATGCGCTTTGGGCAAATGAACCAAACTATACGGATGAGGATTTGTCCGATATCCGGGTGCGCACGGCGATTGTGATTGGTGACCGCGATACGGCCATCACGCGCGAACATACGGAATTCATCGCCAGCCAGATACCGGGTGCTGAATTGATCATTCTGCCCGATGCCGGGCATGGCGTCCCGGTCGAGAATCCGCGTCTTTATGCGCATACGGTGCTGCGTTTCATTGACGGTAAAAACGCCGAAGGAATGAAAACCGCGAGCCGGAAAAGTTAAACCCGGTTCGGTAATACGCGATCAGGCGGGCGGTGTCCGTCGACAAAAGCCTTGATGTTGATGATGACCTTGTCGCCCATATCGATGCGGCCTTCCATGGTGGCCGAACCCATATGCGGCAGCAGGACAACCTTGCCTTTTTCGGCAAGCGCCAGCAGGCGGGGATTAACCGCCGGTTCGTTCTCGAACACGTCCAGCCCCGCGCCGGCAAGCTTGCCCTGCTCGATCAGCTCGATCAGCGCATTCTCATCGATGATCTGGCCGCGTGCCGTGTTGACCATATAGGCTGTCGGCTGCATCAGCGCGATGCGGCGTGCGGACAGCAGATGGAATGTGGCAGGCGTCGAAGGGCAGTTGACCGAGATGATATCCATCCGGGCCAGCATCTGGTCGAGACTATCCCAATAGGTCGCCTCCAGCTCTTCCTCGACCTGCGGATTGACGCGCTTGCGGTTGTGATAGTGAATGGAAAGTCCGAAAGCCTTGGCGCGGCGGGCGACCGCCGTACCGATGCGTCCCATGCCGACAATCCCGAGGCGTTTGCCCCAGATGCGCCGTCCGAGCATCCAGGTCGGCGACCATCCCGGCCATTGCCCATGGCGCTCGCCCAGCACATTGGCACCTTCAACCAGGCGTCTTGGCACCGACAGGAGCAGCGCCAGGGTCATGTCGGCAGTGTCCTCGGTCAGGACATTCGGCGTATTGGTAACGGTGATTCCGCGCTTTGCGGCTGCGGCGACATCGATATTGTCCACGCCATTGCCGAAATTTGCGATCAGCTTGAGATTGGGGCCAGCCTGTTCAATCGCTGCTGCATCGATGACGTCCGTGATGCAAGGCACCAGAACGTCCGCTTCCTTCATCGCAGCGATAATTTCCGGCTGATTCATGCGGTGGTCGTCTATGTTCAGACGCGCATCAAACAGTTCCCGCATTCGGGTTTCCACTGGGTCCGGCAGTTTTCGCGTAAGAACGACCAGCGGTTTCTTCTTGTTCGACATCTCCACCCCATCGTTGAGCAAAGCCCCTGGAACTGCCCGTATTGTAATCAACTGGCAGGGCACGCTCCAAGAAATTTCCTGCACATTTCCAGCGGAAAACCGACTCCCACTTTTCCCGAAAATGCGTTAACCGAAGCTTCATGTTGAGACCTCCTTAACCAAGGCGGTGCAATATGGGATATTGCTTCGGCTGAACATCTCTATCAAGGCGAAGCGGCAAAGACAAAGAAAAACCGGAAACTTCAGGTGTCTCTTGGAAAGTCTGCAACGACTTTCTAAAAAGATGCATTTAAAATCAAATGATTAGGTCGCATCTCCATCTGTTGTACACATATGGATTCACGATCTGAAAACAGGACGGAAACGTCGCCTCGCAGCCCCCGTAAACTGCCGAAGCTACTACCGTTCTGCCGTGACAGGACGGCGAGAGGTCGCAGTTTGTACAGAGTACTTTCGCAACGCTTTTGGATAGCCACGCTTGGCTTTCTGGCATTTTTCCTCATTCTGGCGCCGCTTGGCGCTTCGAACAGACATGCCGCACAGGCTGTAGAGCCTGCAGGCACCACTGTCGGCGCAAGCGGGCTTCCGGTGCCGCGTTTCGTCAGCCTTAAACCCGCGCGCGTCAATCTGCGCATCGGACCGGGACGTGATTATGCGGTTTCATGGCTTTTCATGAAGGCCGGACTGCCCGTCGAGATCATCCAGGAATATGACAACTGGCGCCGTATCCGCGATGCGGATGGCACGGAAGGCTGGGTCTATCAGTCGCTGCTTTCCGGCAAGCGAACCGCTATCACGGCGCCCTGGCTCAAGAACGATCAGGGTTCGATGATCAATATGCGCCGCGATGCAAGCGATGCATCGGGACTTGCTGCCGAAATCGAGCCCGGCGTGGTTGGAACGGTGCGCGAATGCACCGGTCAATGGTGCCGGGTGGATATGGGCGGCGTCCGCGGCTGGATCAAGCAATCGGATCTGTGGGGCGTATATCCAGGCGAAGCCTTCGACTGACTTCGCCCAAGCGGAGCGAAAATCGCCCCGCTTTCACTTCGGAGTATCACCAGGCAGGCGCTACCGATCCCTTGAACGTCGTGGCGATGAACTCCTTCACTTCATCGCTGTGGTAGGATGAAATCAGAGTTTTCACCCAATCGGCATCCTTGTCGGCGGTGCGAACGACGAGAATATTAACGTAAGGCGCTTTCTCGCCTTCTCGCACCAGCGGATCGGTTGCCGGGTTCAGGCCAGCTTCCATCGCATAATTGGTGTTGATGACGGCAGCATCGACGTCTTCCATCGAACGCGGAAGCTGTGCCGCATCGAGTTCAACGAATTTCAAGTTCTTCGGATTTTCCACGATATCGATGGCGCTGATCTTCAATCCCTTGGTCGGGTCGATTTTGATAATCCCGTTTTCGGCAAGCACCAGCAAAGCGCGACCGCCATTGGTCGGATCATTGGGGATTGCAATCGTCGCACCGTCGGCCAGCTCCGAAATGTTCTTCAGCTTCTTCGAATACAACCCCATCGGAAAGTTGACAGTCTCCGCAACGCTCACAATATCGAAGCCACGATCAGCCACCTGATTGTCGAGATAGGGCTTGTGCTGGAAGGAGTTGGCTTCCAATGCGCCATCCGCAAGCGCCATGTTCGGAATGACATAATCCGAGAATTCCTGAATATCGATTTCAAGACCGTTCTTTCCGGCGACTTCCTTCACCTTTTCCATGATCTGGGCGTGCGGCCCCGGCGTCACTCCGATCCGGACCGTCTTTGCAAAGGCGCTGCCAGCGGTAAACAGGGCAAGAATGGTCGCGGCGACAAATAGCTTACGCATGATATCTCCTTGAAATAAGCCCGGCTGGGCTTGGGAGGCTAGCCAGCCAGGATTGCAGAACTTCGCCCCTTTTCAGCCCCTTATGGTCCAATAGGCAACAAAAAAGCGGCCATGGCCGCTTTCTTTTATTCCCGACTGAAAGGGGAGGCTCGCTACTGGTCCCGTTTATTGGCCCTTGCGGCGCAGGCGGACGATGATATCCACATTGACGATTTCCATGCCATGCGGAGCATCCGGCATGTTGGCAACCCTGGGCTGGCCCCTTTCGCCATGTGGAATATCGAACACAACATTTTCCCCTTCGAGGAAGAAATGCTGGTGGTCCGAGATATTCGTATCGAAATAGGTCTTAGAGCCCTCAACCGCGATAATACGCAGCATACCGGCTTCCGTGAACTGGTGGAGCGTATTGTAAACCGTCGCCAGAGACACCGGCACATCGGCCATGACGGCCTCTTCGTGCAGGTCTTCCGCAGACAGATGGCGATCACCCTGGGCGAAGATCAGGCTCGCAAGCGCAACGCGCTGCCGCGTCGGACGCAGGCCCGCGCGGCGGAGCTGCTCTTCCATCGAGACCGTCGAGTGGGTATGTGAAGACTGCATATTCACCGTTGGTTCCGTCACAAGCTTGTTGCAAAATCATCAATCGTCAAACGGGCTGTTGCCCATTGCATACTGACATTGATATATGCCGTTGCGAAATAAGTATCAATAGCCTTGGGAATTGGCCGGTTTTTCGGATAAAACCCCAGATAAACCCAATGCATGATTTTACTGCCGGAAACAGTCTGTGGTAGGGATGTTCCGGTGAAACCCACAACCGGGCCGGATTGCCGGTCGATACAGAATGAACCTCAAGGGAGGCGTAATGGCAGAACAGAAATCAAGCTATGGGTATGAAGAGCTCCTGGCCTGCGCACGCGGCGAGATGTTCGGCCCCGGCAATGCTCAGCTTCCCCTGCCTCCGATGCTGATGGTCCATCGCATCACAGATATTTCCGAAACCGGCGGTGAGTTCGACAAGGGCTATATCCGCGCCGAATATGATGTCCGCCCCGACGACTGGTATTTCCCGTGCCATTTCATGGGCAATCCGATCATGCCGGGCTGCCTTGGCCTCGACGGCATGTGGCAGCTGACCGGTTTCTTCCTCGGCTGGCTCGGAGAGCCGGGCCGCGGCATGGCGCTTTCCACCGGTGAAGTGAAGTTCAAGGGCATGGTGCGTCCGCATACCAAGCTTCTCGAATACGGCATCGATTTCAAGCGCGTCATGCGTGGCCGCCTCGTGCTAGGCACGGCTGATGGCTGGCTGAAAGCCGATGGCGAAACCATCTACCGGGCGTCTGACCTGCGCGTCGGCCTGTCGAAGGACAGCGAGGGCCAGTAAGGCACCTCAATCATCATCATCCACGAGCGCGACTGCAAAAAAGTGAACAGTTTTCATGCGGCCGCGCTCAAAACATGCGAAGATCGCACCTATGTAACCGCGAACAGGCGGCAGTCCGCATGACGGACACGTCGCTCACGGATCAGGTGTAAAGGAGAACGCGATGCGGCGTGTGGTCGTAACGGGTATGGGGATCGTATCCTCGATTGGTAACAACACCGAAGAGGTCACGGCTTCGCTGCGTGAAGCAAAGTCCGGCATCTCCCGCGCTGAGGAATATGCCGAGCTTGGCTTCCGTTGTCAGGTGCACGGCGCTCCGAATATCGACGTCGAAGCACTGGTTGATCGTCGTGCGATGCGCTTCCATGGCCGTGGCACGGCCTGGAACCATATTGCGATGGATCAGGCCATTGCGGATGCGGGACTTTCCGACGAGGAGGTCTCCAACGACCGCACCGGCATCATTATGGGCTCCGGTGGTCCTTCAACCCGCACCATTGTCGATTCTGCCGACATCACCCGCGAAAAAGGCCCGAAGCGCGTCGGCCCATTTGCCGTGCCAAAAGCCATGAGTTCAACGGCTTCCGCGACGCTGGCGACCTTCTTCAAGATCAAGGGCATCAACTATTCGATCTCCTCGGCCTGTGCGACGTCCAACCATTGCATCGGCAATGCGTTCGAAATGATTCAGTATGGCAAGCAGGACCGCATGTTTGCGGGCGGCTGCGAAGATCTAGACTGGACGCTTTCGGTCCTGTTCGACGCCATGGGTGCCATGTCGTCGAAATATAACGATACGCCATCCACGGCATCCCGCGCCTATGACAAGAACCGCGACGGCTTCGTGATCGCAGGCGGCGCCGGTGTTCTGGTGCTGGAAGACCTCGAAACCGCGCTGGCCCGCGGCGCCAAGATTTACGGCGAAATCGTTGGCTATGGCGCAACCTCCGACGGCTACGACATGGTCGCTCCGTCAGGCGAAGGCGCGATCCGCTGCATGAAGATGGCGCTGTCGACCGTCAAGGGCAAGATCGACTACATCAACCCGCACGCAACCTCGACGCCTGCTGGCGATGCGCCGGAAATCGAAGCTATCCGTCAGGTCTTCGGCTCGGGTGACGCCTGCCCGCCGATCGCTGCGACGAAATCGCTGACCGGCCATTCGCTCGGTGCAACCGGCGTGCAGGAAGCGATCTATTCGCTTCTGATGATGCACAACAATTTCATTTGCGAAAGCGCACATATCGAAGAACTGGACCCTGCCTTCGCGGATATGCCTATCGTTCGCAAGCGCATTGACAACGCTCAGCTCAACACCGTGCTCTCCAACTCCTTCGGATTTGGTGGCACCAATGCAACGCTGGTTTTCCAGCGCTACCAGGGCTGAGGGAGAGGGAAAATATGGAAGGTTTGATGAAAGGCAAACGCGGCCTCATCATGGGGGTCGCGAATAATCACTCACTCGCTTGGGGAATTTCAAAGCAACTCGCAGCACAGGGCGCCGAACTGGCCTTTACCTATCAAGGTGATGCACTCGGCAAGCGCGTAAAGCCGCTCGCCGAACAGGTTGGCTCTGATTTCGTACTGCCTTGCGATGTGGAAGATATCGAGTCAGTCGATGCGGTTTTTGCCGAAGTCGAAAAGAAGTGGGGCAAGCTCGATTTCATCGTTCACGCCATCGGCTTCTCCGACAAGACCGAACTGAAGGGTCGCTACGCAGACGTCACCACGCGCGAAAATTTCAGCCGCACCATGGTGATTTCCGCCTACTCCTTCACGGAAATGGCACAGCGCGCTGAAAAGCTCATGAAGGACGGCGGCTCAATCCTGACGCTGACCTATGGCGGTTCGACGCGCACCATCCCGAACTACAACGTCATGGGCGTTGCCAAGGCCGCGCTTGAAGCCATGGTTCGTTACCTTGCCGCCGACTACGGTCCGCAGGGCATCCGCGTCAACGCCATTTCGGCAGGACCGGTGCGCACGCTGGCCGGTGCCGGTATTGGCGATGCACGCGCAATCTTCAGCTACCAGCGCCGTAATTCGCCGCTGCGTCGCACCGTCGACATTGATGATGTCGGCAAATCGGCAGTCTATTTGCTGTCCGATCTTTCGAGCGGTGTTACCGGTGAAGTCCATTATGTGGATTCCGGCTACAACATCGTTTCGATGCCGACGCTTGAAGAGCTGAAAAGCTCTGACGCCGAGCGCGGCGAGTAAGCCAAACCATATTATAAAAAGGCCGCCTTCCAGGCGGCCTTTTTATTTACTTCTTTGCATCAAATATCTTGAAGCCATTTGCCTCTTCAAGAAGCGTTACATTCTTGAACAGCCCTTTGAGCGTCGTCTCATAAGGCAACTGACGGTTTGCGACCATCAGCAAACGTCCGCCCGGTTTAAGACGAGACGCGGCAGCGGCAATGAACGCCTGACCGAGCGAAACATCCGTCACCCGTCCTTCGTGGAACGGTGGGTTCATAATCACGGTGTCATAGATGCCCGCCATCTTTTCACTCGTCACATCGAACCAGTTGAAACTGATCGGCACCGACGCGGCCAGCCGCTCAAGATTGCCGCGCGCGGCTTCAATTGCCTCATAATCGGCTTCATAGAGATCGATTGATTTGATGCGATCCGCAAATTTCAGGCATTGCGCAGCGAGATAACCCCAGCCAGCACCAAGATCGGCAACATTGCCGAAGACAATCTTTTCCATATGCGGCACCAGCAATGCCGAGCCCTTGTCGATGACACCGTGCGAGAACATACCAGGTTCGGTCCGGAATACGTCATCAATATCGGTTGCAAGCGGTTTCAGCGCCGCAATGAAGTCATCGGTAAGATCGGCGGGCCTCCTCAGCCAGAACACTACGGCATGGTTCTTCGACATGCGGTCGCTGATCTCGGCAAGATTGCCGACCCATTTGCGAAAACTGTCGATGCCGAGCTTTTTGTCGCCGGACACCGCAATCCATCCACCCGGTTCAACACGCGCCAAAAGCTCCGCAAACCACGCCTCGTTGCGTCCGCGATGTTTTCCGAGCAGAAGTAGCCCGCCGGAAAAACGCCGCTCCTCGCCCACGTCAGACGCTAATCTCGGAACGGCCTTGAAGCCCTCCTTCTCCAGCGCCAGCCAGTCGGGGCGCCAGGGTTGCAGGAAGGTCAGCGCCTGCTTCCACTCGTCTTCAAGATGCCGGTCCGCAGAAAGACCGCAAGCTAGAAAGGATTGCCCCTCTTCGGGCATATCCAGAATGCCCTGATAGAAGGGGAGAAAGAGTGTCTGTTGTGCCGGTGTAATCATGGCTCATCCATGGTCTTGAATTGATTCCCATGCAACAAAAAAGCGCGCCACAAGAGCGCGCTTTCGATTGATTTACAGTAGCTGAAACGCTTATTCAGCGTCGGCTTCTGCCTTTTTTTCAGCAACTACTTCCTTGCCGGTTTCCTGATCGACAACTTTCATCGACAGGCGAACCTTGCCACGTTCGTCAAAGCCCATGAGCTTGACCCAGACCTTCTGGCCTTCCTTGACCACATCGGTGGTCTTGGCAACGCGGTCGGCGGCGAGCTGCGAAATATGAACCAGACCATCGCGCGGGCCGAAGAAGTTTACGAAAGCGCCGAAGTCAGCGGTCTTGACGACCGTACCTTCGTAGATTTCGCCGACTTCCGGCTCGGCAACAATCGAGTGAATCCACTTCTTGGCGGCTTCGATTTCCTTGCCGTTCGACGAAGCGATCTTCACCGTACCATCGTCTTCGATGTTGATCTTGGCGCCGGTCTTTTCCACGATTTCGCGAATAACCTTGCCGCCAGAACCGATAACATCACGGATCTTGTCGGTCGGGATGTTCATTACTTCGATACGCGGAGCGAATTCGCCGAGTTCTTCACGCGAGGTCGAAAGAGCCTTCGCCATTTCGCCGAGAATGTGGACGCGACCGCCCTTGGCCTGTTCCAGAGCGACCTTCATGATCTCTTCGGTGATACCGTCGATCTTGATGTCCATCTGCAGCGAGGTGATGCCGTTTTCCGTACCGGCAACCTTGAAGTCCATGTCGCCGAGGTGATCTTCATCACCGAGGATGTCGGACAGAACGGCGAAGCGCTCGCCTTCCTTGATCAGGCCCATGGCGATACCGGCGACCGGACGTGCGAGCGGAACGCCTGCATCCATGAGAGCGAGCGAGGTACCGCAAACGGTAGCCATCGAGGACGAACCGTTGGATTCCGTGATCTCGGAGACCGCGCGGATCGTGTACGGGAACTGCTCGGCGGCAGGCAGCATCGGATGGATAGCGCGCCATGCAAGCTTGCCGTGGCCGATTTCACGACGGCCTGGCGAACCCATACGGCCGGTTTCACCAACGGAGTATGGCGGGAAGTTGTAGTGCAGCATGAAAGGCTGCTTGTAGGTGCCGGTCAGGGCGTCGATCATCTGTTCGTCTTCGCCGGTGCCGAGCGTGGCAACAACGATCGCCTGCGTTTCACCGCGGGTGAACAGTGCCGAGCCGTGAGTGCGTGGCAGAAGACCGACCTCCGAAACGATCGAACGAACGGTCGAAAGATCACGACCGTCGATGCGGCTGCCGGTGTCGAGAATGTTCCAGCGAACAATCTTGGCCTGCAGATGCTTGAAGACGGTTGCAAACTTTTCAGCGGAGAATTCCGGCTCTTCAACACCTTCCGGGAAGAAATGAGCCTTCGCCTTTGCCTTGGCGGCATCGACGGCAGCGTAACGGGCCTGCTTTTCGGTGATCTTGTAGGCGTCGCGCAGGTCGCTTTCGACAACGGCAAGCATCTTTGCTTCGAGATCAGACAGGTCTTCCGGCTGGAAGTCGCGCGGTTCCTTGGCAGCAACTTCAGCGAGCTTGATGATCGCATCGATGACCGGCTGGAAGCCCTTCTGGCCGAAAACAACGGCGCCGAGCATGACTTCTTCAGAGAGTTCCTGCGCTTCGGATTCAACCATCAGCACGGCTTCCGACGTACCGGCAACAACCAGATCGAGCTTCGATTCCGGCATTTCATCGATGTTCGGGTTCAGGACATATTCGCCGTTGATGTAGCCGACGCGCGCGCCACCGATCGGGCCCATGAAAGGCACGCCCGAAATGGTGAGTGCTGCAGAAGCGGCAACCATGGACAGGACGTCAGGATCATTTTCCAGATCGTGCTGGACGACGGTGATGACAACCTGCGTGTCGTTCTTGTAGCCATCGACGAAGAGCGGGCGGATCGGACGGTCGATCAGGCGCGAGACGAGCGTTTCGTTTTCGCTCGGACGGCCTTCACGCTTGAAGTAGCCACCAGGGATCTTGCCAGCGGCATAGGTCTTTTCCTGATAGTTGACGGTCAGCGGAAAGAAATCCTGGCCCGGCTTCGGCTCCTTGGCAGAAACGACAGTCGCCAGAACGACGGTTTCGCCATAGGTTGCGAGAACTGCACCGTCGGCCTGACGGGCAATCTTGCCGGTTTCGAGCGTAAGCGGACGACCGCCCCATTCGATTTCTACTTTATGGGTATTGAACATATCTTGTCCTCATGTGGTGATGCCGCGCAAAAGCGCCTGAAGGCATCGCCTCGGTTGGCGGACGGGCCACGGGCAAGACAACGGGAAGTTCGTTAGTGTCAGAACATTCATTCCCGAACATCCTCTGACACGAACTGCCTGCAATCCTGCCCCATGACTGGTCCAGGTCATGAGCCTTTTGGCTCGTCATCGGCATGACGGAATGCACCCGGTGCGCCGTTTCATGCCAGTGGGCATTCGCCCGATAGAGCGGGATGCGCTCACATACGTTCGCGCTTCCATTCTATCTGTTGGTTTTTCGCATGTCTTCGCCCCAAAAACGGTTCCCACTTTTGGGAGACATGCTCAAGTGTTGCATTTTGATCTGTCAGCGGCTATCCGCACGACAAAATGCCGAATAAATCAAACGGGCGACGCTTGTGACGTCGCCCGATTTACCGTTAGCGGCGCAGGCCGAGACGGCCGATCAGCGCCTGGTAGCGTGCCTGGTCGATGCCCTTGACATAATCAAGAAGGCGACGACGCTGCGAAACCAGCTTCAGAAGGCCGCGACGCGAATGATTGTCATTCTTGTGGCCCTTGAAGTGTTCGGTGAGGTTGGCGATACGCTCGGAAAGAACGGCAACCTGTACTTCAGGAGAACCGGTGTCGCCTTCCTTGGTGGCGTATTCCTTGATAAGTGCTTGCTTGCGCTCAGCAGTAATCGACATCGTAACACCTTTCTAGATGAGAGGAAAACCAGACGCCCGGGCCGGGATGTCGTCCAGCGCGGGCCATTTACACGATCTGACATGCTTTTACGCATGATCGATGAGGGGCATATAGTGCAAAATTGGCGGGAACGCCAGTCTCAATTCAATTTGCCGCCTTATCGCGATCTTCTGACGAAACGTCAGCCCGTTGTGAAAACGCGCTTCGGTTTGAATTGTCCGTGCTCGATATAGCCGATGGCAAGCAGTTTTCCGCGTGCCGTAACACAGGCTTCATCCGCTTCCAGAGGAGCATCACGTCCGCGCAAGATCACCGGATTGCCAAGACGCACGCGCTGCGCCTGATCGTCCGTAAGCGGCACCTGCGGCAGGCAGTCAAGTGCCGCCCCCGTATCGATGACCAACGCGTCAATCGCCGAAAAGTCGCGACGCGGAGCGGGCTCGACAATATTGCCGTCTTCATCCTTGGGAGGAAGTGGTGGCCAAGCCTGTTCGAGTTCAGCCAGCGTTACGGCGTCTTCCTCCGTAAACGGTGCAACTTCAATGCGGCGCAGTTCCGAAATATGGCCGTAGCAGCCGAGGTCCCGGCCCATATCGCGCGCGAGCGAGCGCACATAGGTACCCTTGGAGCATTCGACCTCGAATTCGGTGCGGTCGGCATCCGGAGTGCCAACGATTTCCAGGCGGTCAATCTCGACTTCGCGGGATGGAATCTCGACTGTCTCGCCTTCGCGCGCAAGATCGTAAGCCCGCTCGCCATCAATCTTGATGGCGGAGAACTGCGGCGGGACCTGGGAAATGACACCGGTATAATTCGGCAGCAATGCCTCGACCTCAGCGCGCGAGGGCCGCTTGTCCGAGGACTTGGTCGGCTGGCCTTCCAGATCGTCCGTGGAGCGTTCCTCGCCCCAGCTTACCGTGAAACGGTAGATCTTGGTTCCATCCATGACATAAGGCACGGTCTTTGTGGCTTCACCCAGCGCTATGGGCAACATGCCGGAAGCAAGCGGATCAAGTGTACCGGCATGTCCGGCTTTTTCGGCATTGAACAGCCACTTGATCTTCGAGACCGCCTCGGTCGATCCCATCCCTTTCGGCTTATCGAAAATAACCCAGCCGGATATCGGACGACCTTTTTTCTTGCCTCGTCTTGCCATGCTTTATTCGTCTCCATTGCGGGAAGCTTTGTCTGCCTCCGCGTCTTCTTCATCGTCATGCCCAAGATCGCGGGCGACTTCCGGCGAGCGGAGAAGCGCATCGATCTTGGAAAAATTGTCAAAGCTCGTATCGGCCCGGAAGCGGAATTCCGGCATGTATTTCATCTGGCTGAGGCTCGGCGCCATGCGACCGCGAATGAACTTCGCATTTGCAGCGAGCGCCTTGATAACCGCCTGCGTATCGGCATCACCGAGCGGGGTGATAAAGCAGGTCGCAATCTTGAGGTCGGGCGACATGCGCACTTCCGAAACGGAAATTACGGTGCGGGCGATAAGATCGTCGCGGATTTCGCCGCGCTGAAGCACCTGCGCCAATGCGTGACGCACCTGCTCGCCGACGCGAAGCTGGCGCTGGGAGAGACCACCTGAGCCCTTGGGGTCGGGAGAACGTGCCATAGTTAAATCCTCGATAAACAGCCATAAACAGGCGACCAGCTCTTTCGGCTGTCCGACCGCATGACTTGAAAATTATGGGCGTAACTTACCACAATTCAGATGGGAGTCAGACCCTCGGAACCGGGCAATAAAAAGCCGGACCGCCCAATTCGGGACGGTCCGGCTCAAAGCTATTAAAGCGTGCGCGAAACGTGTTCGACGCGGAAGGCTTCGATGACATCACCTGCGCGAATATCGTCGTAGTTCTCGAACGCCATACCGCATTCCTGACCGGCCGGAACTTCCGACACTTCGTCCTTGAAGCGCTTGAGCGTCTTGAGCTTGCCTTCGTGGATAACCACGTTGTCGCGGATAAGGCGAACGCCTGCACCGCGCTCGACCTTGCCTTCGGTGACACGGCAACCGGCAACCTTGCCGACCTTGGTGATGTTGAAGACTTCGAGAATCTCCGCATTGCCGAGGAAGGTTTCGCGGCGTTCCGGCGACAGGAGGCCCGACATCGCTGCCTTAACGTCATCGATCAGATCATAGATGATGTTGTAATAGCGAATTTCGATGCCCTGCTGATCGGCTGCGTCGCGTGCCTGCTTGTTGGCGCGGACGTTGAAGCCGATGATGGCCGCGTTGGAAGCCTCGGCCAGCGAAACGTCGCTTTCCGTGATACCGCCTGCACCCGAATGGACGATGCGGGCACGAACTTCGTCGGTGCCAAGCTTGTCCAGTGCATTGGTGATAGCTTCGATAGAGCCCTGCACGTCGCCCTTGATGACGAGCGGGAATTCCTTCGTGCCCGACACCTGAAGCTGGTTCATCATCTGCTCGAGCGAACCGCGTGCACCCGACTGGCGAGCGACAGCCTTGTCGCGTGCCAGACGCTGGCGGTATTCGGCGATTTCGCGTGCCTTGGCTTCGTTGGCAACCACTGCGAAACGGTCACCCGCCTGCGGCGTTCCCTGGAGGCCGAGGATTTCGACCGGCATTGCCGGACCGGCTTCCTTGACATGCTCGCCACGGTCATTGACCAGCGCGCGCACACGACCCCATTCGCTACCGGCGACGAGGATGTCACCCGGATGCAGCGTACCGGTCTGAACCAGAACGGTTGCAACCGAACCACGGCCACGATCAAGCTGGGCTTCGACGACAACGCCTTCAGCCGTACGCGTCGGATCTGACTTGAGATCAAGAATTTCAGCCTGCAACAGAATTGCTTCAAGCAATTTGTCGAGGTTGAGCTTGTTCTTGGCCGAAACTTCGACGTCGAGAACTTCGCCGCCCATCGATTCCACAAAGACATCGTGCTGCAACAGGGCAGTACGAACCTTCTGCGGATCTGCAGCCGGCTTGTCGATCTTGTTGATCGCCACGATGATCGGAACGCCTGCCGCCTTGGCATGGTTGATGGATTCAATCGTCTGCGGCATCACGCTGTCGTCGGCAGCCACCACGAGAATGGCAATATCGGTTGCCTGCGCACCACGGGCACGCATTGCGGTAAAGGCAGCGTGGCCCGGCGTATCGATGAAGGTGATCTTCTGGCCGTTCTGTTCGACCTGATAGGCACCGATATGCTGGGTGATGCCACCGGCTTCGCCCGACACGACATTCGCATGACGGATTGCATCGAGCAGCGAGGTCTTGCCGTGATCAACGTGACCCATGATGGTCACGACCGGAGGACGGGAAACCAGCGCGGCTTCGTTATCGGCTACACCGAAGATACCTTCTTCAACGTCCGATTCTGCGACGCGCTTGACGGTGTGGCCGAACTCTTCAGCGATCAACTGCGCCATATCGGCATCAATCACGTCGCCTGGCTTCATCATCTGGCCCTGCTTCATCAGGTACTTGATGATATCAACCGAACGTTCGGTCATACGCTGCGCAAGTTCCTGAAGCGTGATGGTCTCAGGAATGGTCACCTCACGCGAAATCTTTTCGCGGGTTTCCTGCATCTGCGAACGCTTGAACTTTTCCTGACGGCGGCGCATTGCCGACAGCGAACGCGAACGACCTTCGTCTTCCAGATTGCTGGAGATCGTCAGCTTGCCACGACGGCGATCATCTTCCGTCTTGACCACCTTCGGCGCACGAACTTCCGGCTTGGCTGGCGCACCACGGCGGGCAGCGGTTTGACCGCCGCCACGACGGTCATCATCGTCGGATGCCACAGTCTTGCGGAGCTGGCTCTGCGGAAGCGGCTTGCCCGGGATCGGGGCAGCATCGGCCAGGCTTGGTGCAGCCGGGCGAGGACCGCCCTGCTGCGGACGGCCACCTTGCGGCGGACGATTGCCCTGAGGACGACCGGCCTGCTGCGGGCGATTGCCCTGCGGTGCCGGGCGTGCATCATCGCGACGCTCGGTACGGGCTTCAGGCTGCGGCATACGCTTGGCAGCTTCTTCCTCAGCCTTGCGGCGAGCATCGGCCTCGGCCTTGAGACGAGCTTCCTCTTCCGCCTGACGACGGGCAGATTCTTCACGTTCCTTGGCGCGGCGAGCATCTTCCTCAGCGCGACGCTTGGCTTCCTCGACAGCGCGAGCGCGTTCTTCAACTTCACGAACCTGTGCTTCTTCGAGCGCGCGGCGACGTGCATCCATTTCGGAGCGCGACAGCGTGTTCAGCACCATGCCGGAGCGGTCGGATGGGCGCGGACGCTGTGCCTGCTGGCCACCGGGACGCTGTTGCGTCGGGCGCTGCTGTGCGACGTGCGGTTTCGTGACCGGAGCAGCGGGTGTTGCTGGCTTCGGTGCCGGAGCTGCAGGAGCTGGCGCACGCACTGCTGGCGCGGCCTGTGCAGGTGCAGCCTGAGCCGGTGCGGCTTGTGCAGGCTGCGCGGCCTGAGCCGGTGCAGGGGCAGATGCCGCAGGCGCAGGCGCAGCGGGCGCCGGCGCTGCAGGCCTTGGGGCCGCTGCCTCGACTTCCGGCTTCTCATCAGGCCGCGAGAATTTGCGCTTTTTCGTTTCAACGACGACAGCCTTCGTGCGGCCGTGGCTGAAATTCTGGCGCACGGTGCTCTGCTCGACGCCTGGCCGCTTCATGGTCAGCGTCTTCTTCGTATTAACGCTCAGCGTCTTGTCGTCGTTCGTTTTATCGCTCATTACGTTTCCGTTTCCTTCGCGGCTCCGGCCGCTCTACTCGAGCATTATCCAACGCGACCGGGTCATGTTGGATAAAGCTCCAGTCATCCGCCTCAACGCGCAATCCGATCCAGGACCTGCCAAGCCCCTCCAGAGTTGCGCTCTAATCCGGGTTCGATGCGCTTTCACCGCGATAGCGATGCAACATAAGCGCCCGCTTTACGAACCCGGCTGCCGCCTTTCCTTCAAGTACGGCTGCATGTATCACATTTCCGCCCCCAAATGCCAAATCCATTTCTTCCCCCGTAAAAAGAGTGAAAGAAGGGATTTCCGGACCATCCAGATGCACCACGGCGCGGCGAGCCTGATCGAGCTTGCGCACGCCATCGGCGGCGGCTTCCTTTGCGTGCAACACCATGGCGGCTGTCCCGGTGCGGATCGCCTGATCCACCTTGGTCGAGCCCGACACCACAGCCCCGGCCTTGCGAGCCAGAGCGAGGCTACCGAGAGCAGATTTCGTCAGCAACTGGTCCACCAGTGCGCCAAGATCCGCCTGCGGCGTCACACCGTCCTTCAGCGCCCGCGCAAAAAGCTTGCGCTTGACCGCTTCATCCACCAGGCGACGCTCGGCTTTAACCCAACATCCCCTGCCTGGCAGATTCCTTTTCAAGTCCGGCACCACGGAACCGTCGGGACCGGCCACGAAACGGATCAGATCATCGGCAGAACCGCTTTCGCGCGTGACGATACAGGTTCTGTCATTCATATCCTGCTCCACGCGAACTCCAGTCTTGCCAAATTGCGGTCTGCCCGCACATCGGACGTAACGCGGGCGCTGTACCAGAGCATAAGCCCCACCACAACCCGGAACATGTCCGAAACCTGAACTGGCCAATCAATTCGAATGAATGACGACCATTTTTCAGGGATGAATTGCAAGAGCCGCACAGCTTACGCCCGAATTGCACCAGACGTAAGAAGCCATGCGGCTCTTTTTATTCCGACCGCTTCTTAGGAAGCGGCTTCCTCTTCACCAACTTCGGCTTCTTCTTCCTGAGCCGACGCCAGTTCTTCTTCCGTGATCCATCCTGCCTTCAAACGTGCGGTCAGGACCATCTGTTCCGCATCGACGCGCGAAACGTCGAAAGAAGAGAGGATGCCGCTATGAGCGACGGTTTCTCCGTCCTTGCGTTCACGCCAACCGACCAGATCGTCAACGGCATATCCGGCAAAGTCTTCAATCGTCTTCACGCCGTCTTCGCCGACCGCCACCAGCATTGCCGTGGTGATGCCCGGCAGCTCACGCAGCTCGTCTTCGACGCCCAGTTCCTTGCGGCGATCATCCTGTTCGCTCTCGATGCGATCCAGATATTCGCGAGCACGTTCCTGGATTTCGCCAGCCGTATCCTCATCGAAGCCATCGATGGACGCGATTTCGCCCGGTTCGACATAGGCCAGTTCTTCAACGGATGCGAAACCTTCGGAGGCCAGAACCTGACCAACCATCTCGTCAACGTTGAGGGCATCCATGAAGAGCGTCGAACGCTCGGTGAATTCCTTCTGGCGACGTTCGGATTCTTCGTCTTCCGTCAGGATGTCTATGTCCCAGCCGGTGAGCTGTGAAGCAAGGCGCACGTTCTGACCGCGACGACCGATTGCAAGTGATAGTTGGTCATTCGGCACGACAACTTCAATACGTTCGGCATCTTCATCGAGAACAACCTTGGCAACTTCAGCAGGCTGAAGCGCGTTGACGATGAAGGAAGCAGCGTCCGGCGACCATGGAATGATGTCGATCTTTTCACCCTGCAGTTCGCCCACAACAGCCTGAACGCGGGAGCCGCGCATACCCACACAGGCGCCGACCGGATCGATGGAGGCATCCCGAGACACGACCGCAATCTTGGCGCGGGAACCCGGATCACGGGCAACCGACTTGATTTCGATGATGCCGTCGTAGATTTCCGGCACTTCCATGGTGAAGAGCTTCGCCATGAAGGACGGATGGGTACGCGACAGGAAAATCTGCGGGCCGCGCTGTTCGCGACGCACGTCATAGACATAGGCACGGATGCGGTCGCCATAACGGAATGCTTCACGCGGGATCAGTTCATCGCGACGCACGATAGCTTCGCCACGGCCGAGATCGACGATCACATTGCCGTATTCGACGCGCTTGACGGTGCCGTTGACGATTTCCCCAACGCGATCCTTGTATTCGTCATACTGGCGGTCACGCTCGGCTTCGCGCACTTTCTGCACGATGACCTGCTTTGCAGACTGGGCAGCAATACGGCCGAAATCCATCGGCGGCAGCTGATCGGCGATGAAGTCGCCAACCTGTGCATCCGGATTACGATCGCGCGCGGTGAAGAGCGAAATCTGCGTCGCGTAATCCTCGACATGTTCGACGACTTCGAGCAGGCGCTGTAGCTTGATCTCGCCGGACTTCGCATTGATGTCCGCGCGGATGTTGCTTTCCTGGCCGTAACGCGAACGCGCCGCCTTCTGGATCGCATCGGCCATGGCCGCAAGAACGATCTCGCGGTCGATCGACTTCTCGCGTGCGACCGCATCGGCGATCTGCAGAAGTTCCAGCCTGTTAGCACTGACTGCCATTGGACTCTCCTTGGTGTCGCACCCGGCTCCTCTAGATGCCGGACGCCAGAAACTTATTCTTTATCTTCAGCTTCGCCCGATGCGACTTCACCGGACGGCTCGCCCACTTCTTCGCTACCGAGGTCGTCACCGGGAATGCGGCCTTCGCGCAGGGCCTTGTCCTTACGCAACGCATCGCGGATCAGGTCATCAGTCAGCACGAGGCGTGCATCAGAAATCAGATCGAATGGAATACGCACGACAGGTTCGCTGCCGTAGGAAATCTGGTCGCTTTCAATCACGACTGATTCCGTATCGCCCAGAACGATGCGACCGCGGAATTTCTTGCGGCCTTCGTGCACGATGGAGGTTTCCACCTTTGCAATATGACCGGCCCAATCGGCAAAATCCGACTTACGGACCAACGGACGATCAATACCCGGAGACGAAATCTCCAGATGATATTTTCCACTAATGGGATCTTCCACATCAAGCACCGGCGCGACTGTGCGGCTGACCAGTTCGCAATCATCGACGGTCATCGTGCCATCAGGACGTTCGGCCATGATCTGCAGGGTCTGGCCGTTCAATCCCGAGAGGCGCACGCGCACCAGCCGGAAGCCCAGCGTATTGATGACGGGCTCGATGATGGAAGCCACTTTCGCATCAATACCCGTCTCGCGAATGATGCGCTCATCCGCGCCTGTTGCGAGCACTTCTGCTTCGTTTGCCTGAACCTGTTCCGTCAACCTAAAAACCTTTCAAAAGGCTGGAAAGCCTCTTCAAGTTAGCCGTAAGTAACAAAAAAGAGCGGGACCGGGTGGACCCACTCTTGTTCAAACGACCAAGAATTTGAGATTTATATACCAGCGGAAGCGGATTTTTTCAAGACCGCTTCTGACGTTCGATTCATTCCCTTCGCTGTTAGTAGCTTCAACGGCGAATGAACGTCAGATAGGCGGCACGTCGCCCTTCACGAAAAGCCTTTGCCTCATAGCGCGTGCCAGGCCAGCCCTCATAAGCGTCGTTCCAGTCGGATGGGCCTTCCGCCTGCCAGTCGAATGCGGGATGGCGGCGACAATGCTGGAGCGTCCAGTTAACATAATGTTCGATGTCCGATGCAAATCGGAATTTCCCACCGGGCTTCAGAATTCGAGCGAAGCGGTCGAGATTGGCATCGCTGACGAAACGGCGTTTCCAGTGGCGACGCTTGTGCCATGGATCGGGATAGAAGAGATCGATACCCGACAAGGAGGCGTCCGGCAGCCAGTCCAAAACCGCCGTTGCATCTTCGTCGTAGAGACGCAAATTTGATCGCGGTTCGCCATCCAATGCCGCCAGCATCTTGGCCATGCCGTTGACGAAAGGCTCAACGCCAATGAAACCCGTCTGCGGATAACGGCCCGTCTCATGGTGCAGATGCTCGCCGCCGCCAAAACCGATTTCCAGACGCACAGCATCGACCTTTGCTTCAAAGAGCGTGCGCAAATCCTGCGGCGCGGACTTTTCGACATCAATCTTCAGGCGCGGCAGAATATCCTCGAACAGGTTCTTCTGATGGTTGCGCAAGGGCTTGCCGTGGCGACGGCCGAAGAAATTTCCGGCACCGCGCAGAGGATGAGATTCTTCGGTCATTTTTTATCCATCGGCATCATATCAGGTTCAAATAATAAAAGAGCGCGATCCAAGACCGCGCTCCTCGAAAATCGTCGGGACACATAGCGTCAAGCGGCTTGCGATGCAACTTTTCGCCGGAAAAGTTACGCCACTGCTGCTTTCAGCGCCTTGGTGAGATCCGTCTTCTCCCAGGAGAAGGAACCGTCACGGCCCGGCTTGCGACCGAAATGACCATAAGACGAGGTCTTGGCATAGATCGGCTTGTTGAGGTCAAGATGCTTGCGAATGCCCGTCGGCGAGAGGTCCATGACCTCGCGGAGTGCTTCTTCGACCGCAGATTCGGCCACCTTGCCTGTGCCATGCAGATCGACATAAACCGATAGCGGCTGGGCCACGCCGATGGCATAGGAAAGCTGGATCGTGCAGCGGTCGGCAAGACCGGCGGCAACGACATTCTTGGCGAGATAGCGCGCTGCATAAGCGGCGGAGCGGTCAACCTTGGTCGTGTCCTTGCCCGAGAATGCACCACCACCGTGCGGAGCGGCACCGCCATAGGTGTCCACGATGATCTTGCGGCCAGTCAGACCGGCATCACCGTCCGGACCGCCGATGACGAACTTGCCGGTCGGGTTGATGTACCAGTTGCAGGTAGCTGCAATCGGCAATTCGCCGAGCGCTTCGCGGATATAGGGCTCGACAACCGAACGCACCTTCTTCGAATCCCAGCTTGCATCCAAATGCTGCGTGGAAAGTACGATCTGCGTCACCTCAGCGGCCTCGCCATTCTCGTAGCGCACAGTGACCTGGCTCTTGGCGTCAGGCCCGAGCTTGCCTGCGTCACCCTCACCCTTGTGGCGGGCTTCGGAGAGCTTTTCGAGAATCTTGTGCGAATAATAGATCGGCGCCGGCATGAGATCCGGGGTTTCGCGGCAGGCATAACCGAACATGATGCCCTGATCACCTGCACCCTCTTCGCCCTGACGGTCAGCGGCGTTATCCACGCCTTGCGCGATATCAGCAGACTGCGGATGCAGAAGCACGTCGATCTTTACGGTCTTCCAGTTGAAGCCGTTCTGTTCGTAACCGATTTCCCGGATCGCCTTGCGGGCCGCCGAACGGAAACGGGAAGGATTGATCAGCGGATGCCCGGCAGCATCGTGGGCGACAGTGCCATCCTTATTCTTCTTCAGGAACGTATCCGGCACACGCACTTCGCCGGCAATGACCACGCGATTGGTGGTGGCAAGCGTTTCGCAGGCAACACGGACAGACCACGGATCGACGCCGGTGCGGCGCGCTTCCTTGTAGATCATGTCCACGATTTCATCGGAGATGCGGTCGCAAACCTTGTCCGGATGTCCTTCGGACACAGATTCGCTGGTGAAGAGATAAGAACTGCGCGACACGGGTAACCCCTCTTGAAAATCCAACGGAGAATATCTCCGCCTTGGAAACACAGTAGCGCCCGGAACAGGTTCCAGCGTTCCGGGCACGGTAATGTGTTAGCGAAGTTAGGATTAAACCGTCAATGCATATTCTTGTTGCGACAGCGCCTCGACGGGAAATTTCGTTCCAGGCAGCAGTTCCTGCCAACTTAGGCGCTGAAATTCGTAAAAATCCGGCGGGACACGGCTATGTCCCGCACTTGCGGCTTTTCCGGGATATGAAATTCAGTCAGCGTCCGCAGCGAGCGACTTCACGAGATCGATGATCTTGCGACGCACTTTCGGATCTGAAATTTTCGTGAAGGCGCGGGTCAACTGAACACCTTCATTGGAATTCAGGAAATCGACCACATAGGTCGCTTCATTGTCTTCTGCAAAACCGGCCTGGTTCGAGGAACCCGGTGCATCTTCGAAAAAGAAGGAAACCGGGACATTCAGAATAGCCGAAATCGCCTGAAGGCGGCTTGCACCGACGCGGTTGGTGCCTTTCTCGTATTTCTGGATTTGCTGAAACGTAATTCCGAGGCTTTCGCCAAGCTTTTCCTGACTGAGGCCCAGCATGTTACGGCGGAGACGGATGCGGCTGCCGACATGCACGTCAATTGGATTGGGCTTCTTTTTATTCTCAATCATACAACTGTCACTCCTCGCAGCTGCGAGCTTTCATTCATGCTCTGTTCATCTGAACAGCGATAACAATAAGTTTTGGGAGGTAGTCTGACGATTTTTCCGCAAAAACCGTCGCCGCTGCGCCATAACAACGTATCAATATTAGTCTGTCAATGAAAACGCCTGCCGATTGGCAGTCGGAAAGCCACGCTCAACACGAGTAAGGTTAACAGCGCTACCAGAGATTGTCGTGAGCCGGGTGGCGTGCCCCAAAATGGTGCACGAGATGACGGTAGGTAAGCGTCAATTACCCCTACAGCGTCATGCGCGAGGCCGTCAGTGATTCGACCATAAGCATCAACGACAGCTGAAAGACCATTATTAGCTGCACGAATGAGGGGGAGCCCCTGTTCCACGGCACGCACCTGGGCCTGTCGGAAATGCTGATACGGGCCGGGTGTATCACCATACCACGCGTCATTTGTCACATTGATGATGGCTCTGGCTCTTTGGCCCGAATATCCAAGCTCATCCGGAAAAATGGCTTCGTAGCAGATCAGCGGCAGGAAGGTCCTGCCGTCTTTCACGTTCAACGCTCGGCGCGTCGTACCGGCGGTAAACCCGCCCGGCATTTCCACCACTTCCTGAAGTCCGAGCCTGCGCAGGAAATTCTCATAGGGAAGATATTCGCCGAAGGGAACAAGGTGCACCTTGTCAGCGGCGTCAACTATGACGCCGCGATCATCAATTGTGTAAATTGAATTATAGTAGCGCGGTTCACCGCTACCAGCTGCTTTTTCTTCTCGAACGGCACCGGTGAGCAGCATCTGCCCGTCCTGCAAAACCTCGCCGATACGTGACAGAGCCTCGGGTGTTGATGTGAGAATATAAGGAACTGCTGTTTCCGGCCAGATGACTACATCGGGTTTCGGCTTGCCTTCGGCAGGTGCTTCGTCGGTCAACGACACCAGCTTGTCGAATATCGACCGGCGCTCCGCATTATCCCATTTCATGGTCTGAGCGATGGACGGCTGCACGATTCGAACTGCAGGCGAGCCTTTTTCCTCATCGATTGCTGGCGCCCTTGAAAGCGTCCAGGCACCGAAGCCAACGTGACCGGCGATAAGCACCAGGGCGAAGACAATGCCCGTCCTTGCAAACCGTCCGCCAATCAGCAGAGCCGGCGCGGCAAAGACAAAGACGGCCAATGCGCTCATTCCGATCAGGCCGAGCACGGCAACCGACTGCATCAGCAGCGGGGTCGGCATGATGGCATAGCCGATGGCGTTCCACGGAAAACCGGTGAACAGGAAAAGGCGCAGCCATTCTGCCAGCGCAAAACCGAAAGCCAGCGCGAAGATGCGCCCCAAACCATCCGACCAGAAGATGCGTGCAACCATGGTTGCAAATGCATAAAACAACGCCAAGAACGCAGGCAGGCCCAGAACTGCAAGAGGCAGGGCCCATGCAAACTGGTCCGCATCAACCAGCAGCGCCGTGCCGATCCACCACAGTCCGGAAACGAAATAACCGAAACCGAACCACCAGCCAACCATGGCGGCTGGGAGGAGACGGCGCACCGGCCCGGCATTCGCTTTCGCAATGGCTCCGTCAATCAGCCAGACCAAAATGGGGAAGGAAACGAAACCCGCGACGAAAACATCAAATGGCGACTGGGTCAGCGTGGCGAAGGCACCACTCAGAAAAGCGGCCAGCGCACGACGCCAGCCGCTCGAAAGAATGATTTTCCCCGCCAGCCTTTCGATCATCAGGCCTCTTTGGGGTCGTCAGTTGCGGCTTTGACTTCTGCGGGCTGTTCTCCCGGCTTAGGAGATACGACCGCGCGTTGCTGGCGGCGGCGGTCAGCCGCGGAAAGCGGCACAATGCGCACTTTCTTCACCCGGCGCGGATCGACTTCCAGCACATGGAATTCATAGCCCGGAATTGCCTGCACGACTTCGCCGCGAACTGGAATTCGCCCGAGAACCGAGAAGATGAGACCGCCAACCGTGTCGACGTCCTCGCCATGCTCGCCGACTTCAAAAGACGGGCCGATTTTTGCGGCCAGCTCTTCAAGATCGGCGCGCGCATCGACAACGAAAACGCCGTCGGCTTCTTCAGCGATCATGATTTCTTCGTCGTCATGCTCGTCTTCGATATCGCCGACAACCATTTCGACGATGTCTTCCAGCGAAACCAGACCGTCGGTACCGCCATATTCATCGATGACCAGCGCCATCTGGATATGGGTCGCCTGCATGCGTGCCATCAAGCCGCTTGCCATCATGGATGGTGGCACGAACAGGACCTTGCGCATGAGATTGAGTTCACCGATCGTCTTGGTAAGATCGATACGGCCCATGTCGAATTTGGCGGCTTTGTCTTCGGCCGTCGCCTTGCTGCGCGCACTGCTACGGCGCGTGGTTTTCTGACGGGCCTGCTTGGTGATGTAATTGAGAACATCACGGATATGGATCATGCCGCGCGGATCATCCAGCGTTTCGGCATAGACCGGCATACGCGAATGGCCGGATTTTTCGAAAAGCTCCAGCACCTCCCAGAGAGGCGTAGAAATTTCCACTGCCTCGACATCGGCGCGCGGGATCATCACATCTTCGACGCGGATTTCGCGCAGGCGAAGGATGTTGTGCAGCATCGCCTTTTCTTCAGGCGAGAATGCGGAATCCTGCTCGCTTGCCGTGCTGGAAAGGGCATCGGCCAGATCTTCGCGCAGCGAAGATGATTGGCGCGAGCGCATGAACGGGAAAATATTAGACAAAAGGGAACGCTTCTCGGCCACTACAGGCCGTTGCGTACTTTGCCCTTCGGCGTCTTGAGTCTCGCTGCGATTCTCGCCAGCGGACGGGGGGTGCGATGTTTGATCAGCCATGGTCAATCGTTGTTAGGGTCTTATTCGGATACAGCATAAGGGTCGGGGATGGCAAGAGCATGAAGGATTTCACGCTCGCGCCCCTCCATCACATCCGCTTCCGCATCGGTTTCGTGATCGTAACCCAAAAGGTGCAAAAAACCATGCACGACGAGGTGAGCGAGATGGTTTTCGAGCGGCTTGTCCTCTTCACGGGCCTCGCGCTCGACAGTCTCCCGCGCGATGATGATGTCGCCCAGCATCGGCCCCGGCTGCGCCCCTGCCTTGACCGGAAAAGCCGGAAATGACAGCACATTCGTCGGCTTGTCCTTGCCGCGCCATTCCGCATTCAGGGTCTGGATCGAGGCATCGTCGGTGAAGACGACACTCAGCTCGCTTGTCGCGCTTTTCAGCCCAAGATTAGCCCAGGCGGCCTCGACCGACTTTCTGACGAGCCCTTCAAGGGCGGTCTCATCCGGCCAGTTGCCAGCTTCAACCATGATATCGATATGGATCGCGTTATTTGGCACGTTCTGCGGCGGCTCTCCGTGCTGGTTAGCCGCATCATCCTTTCAGTTACAAGAAAGCTGTCTGCCAAGAGCGGTTCCCATTTTCGGGGGGGCAGCTCGAAAAGACAGACAGCATCTTTTAGATCGTGATTCCAATAGGCAATTGCAAGATCATTCCGAACGCGCGTGCTGCTTGCCGTCGCGGTCGTAAGCGCCGACGATTGCCGCCACCAGCGGATGACGTACAACGTCTTTCTCCGTAAAGCGCACCTTGATAACGCCCTCGACCTCGTCCAGCACACGAAGCGCTTCCACGAGGCCTGACTTCTGGCCCGGCGGAAGATCGATCTGGCTCGGGTCGCCATTGACCATCATGCGTGATCCCTCGCCGAGACGGGTCAGGAACATCTTCATCTGCATGGATGTCGTGTTCTGCGCCTCATCGAGAATGACCGCAGAATGCGCGAGGGTACGCCCACGCATGAAGGCAAGCGGCGCGATTTCGATCACACCTGCCGTAATCGCACGCTCAACCTTTTCGGCAGGCATCATGTCGTAAAGCGCATCGTAAAGCGGGCGCAGATAAGGATCGACCTTTTCCTTCATATCGCCTGGCAGGAAGCCCAGTCGTTCGCCCGCCTCGACAGCCGGACGCGACAGAATGATGCGCTCCACCAGACCGCGTTCCAGCAGCATCGCCGCATGGGCGACGGCAAGATAGGTCTTGCCGGTTCCGGCGGGGCCGACGCCGAACACCAGCTCCGACCGGTCGAGCGCGCGCATATAGGCATCCTGCGTCGGTGTGCGGGCAAAGATGGTCTTCTTGCGCGTGGAAATCTGGGCTGCGGAAAGCTTGCCCTTGTTTTCCATGGTCGGTAGCGTCAACTGGTCATCGGCAGCGATTGCCATGCGCAAGGCGCCGTCGACATCCGACGTCGTCAGTTCATGACCCTTCTGCAAGGTTTCATAAAGATGATCCAGTGCACGCCGCGCCTGCTCGGTCGCGGTCGGTTCACCCCGGATCGAAAGCTGGTTCCCCTTGGAGCGGACATCCACGCCAAGCTTCTGTTCGATACGGGCCAGATTTTCATCGAACTGACCGTAAAGCGCGATGGCAAGACGGTTATTGTCGAAGGTGAGCACGATGTGGGCCATATCCGAGGCCCCGGTCGTCGGGCTTTTTTGCGTTTGATTGGTTGGCTTGGCAGACTTCAGCTTTTCCGTAGCGCTCAACCGTATCTCCTTAAAGCACAATCCTGAAAAGTTGCAGGCTTTTCAGACCAGATTATGCGTGAACGCAAACCGTTCACGTATTGCAATCACAGTCTCGACAGGATTACCGGCAAGCGACTCAAAGTGCCGAAATTTTCTGCCTCGACATCATCATGCCTTCAGGCCAGTTTTTGCGCAATAAGGCTATTGGTCCCTGTGGACGTGATTTTCACATGAATGATGTCGCCGACCTGGTCATTGTTGTCATCGATGATGACAGGCAGGAGCCAAGGCGAGCGGCCAACCATCTGGCCAGCAATACGGCCCGGCTTTTCGAGCAGCACATCCATCTCGCGACCGATCATGGAATCCTGAAACGCATATTGCTGTTCTGACAGAAGCGCCTGGAGACGCTGGAGACGCTCATCCTTCACCGCTTCTTCCACGTGATCGGGTAGATCGGCACCCGGTGTGCCGGGACGTGGCGAATATTTGAACGAATAGGCCTGCGCGTAATTGACCGTGCGCACCAGCTGCATCGTGTCTTCGAAGTCCTGATCGGTTTCGCCGGGAAAGCCTACGATAAAATCGCCCGACAGCGCCAGATCCGGCCTCACTTCGCGAATACGCTCGATCAGACGCACATATTCATCGGCCTTGTGACGACGGTTCATCGCCTTGAGAATACGGTCCGAGCCGGATTGTACCGGCAGATGCAGATAAGGCATCAGCTGGCGCAGGTCGCGGTGGGCGGCAATCAGGCTGTCGTCCATGTCGCGCGGATGGCTGGTCGTATAACGAAGACGGGCAATGCCCGGAATGCGCGCCAGGCGAAACAGAAGTTCGCCCAAGCCCCATTCGCGACCATCGTCACCAGCGCCGTGCCAGGCATTGACGTTCTGGCCGAGCAAGGTCAGTTCGCGCACGCCGCTATCGGCAAGGCGCTCGGCCTCGGCCACGATCTGCTTCACGCTGCGCGAAACTTCCGAGCCGCGCGTATAGGGAACCACGCAGAAGGTGCAGAACTTGTCGCAACCTTCCTGCACAGTAAGGAAAGCAGAAACACCGCGTTTGCGGGTTTCCTCGCGCTTGGGCGACGGCAGATGTTCGAATTTGTCTTCGAGAGCGTATTCGGTCTCAACCACCTTTTCGCCGCCACGAACGCGCGCAAGAGCATTGGGCAGGCGATGATAGGTCTGCGGGCCGATGACGAGATCGACATTCGGCGCACGGCGCAGGATTTCCTGCCCTTCGGCCTGCGCCACGCAGCCCGCAACACCGATGGTCAGTTCCTTGCCATTCGCTTCACGCGCGTCCTTCATCTTGCGCAGACGGCCAAGCGCGGAATAGAGCTTTTCCGACGCTTTTTCGCGAATGTGGCAGGTATTGAGCAGAACCAGATCGGCATCGTCCGGCGTATCGGTCGCAACATAGCCTTCCGCTGCAAGGCTGTCGGCCATGCGCTGGCTATCGTAGACGTTCATCTGGCAGCCATAGGTTTTTACGAAAACCTTGCGCACATTTGGGCGCTCTGCCGGGGGTTCGAGATCGGTGATATTGTCGCTCATGCGCGGCTATCTACAGCTTTTGTCACCAATTTGAAAGGTGACATTCTGAACAACTGGCTGAACACTTGGCTGAACGCCCGATCGAGCAGTTGTCACTCTTCGGGAATCTCGCGCCCCAGCAACGCGCTTTGCAAAAGCGCACGCACCCTGTTTTCCATCGTACGCGCCAGCGCCTTGCGATCTGTCTTGGACGTTACGACGACCGGCTCGCCGAAACGCACTTCAACGTCGATGGCGCCTTCGCGCAAGATACCTTTCAGGTGCGGCATCAGCTCGACGTCGCCCGGCCAGGAGGCAATCGGACGGAAATAACGGCCCATGGCCATGCCATGAACCCCTGTATAGGCGATCGCAACCGGTTGAACCACGACTTCGGGTACATTCGCTTCCTTGATCGCAGCGTGCGCAGCACCGAAAAGCGCCGTCTTGAACGGCAGAACGCGATTGCCATCCGAGGTCGTGCCTTCAGCGAACAGCACCATAGCATCGTCCGTTGCCAGACGCCTTGCGATTTCGGATGTCTGTTCACCCGTCTTGCCCCGGCGCTCACGCTCAACGAAAACAGTGCGCTGCAAAACGGCAAACATGCCGAAAACAGGCCACTTCCTGACTTCCGACTTGGCGATGAAGGAGACTTGACCGACCGTCGACAGAACGATGATATCGCTCCACGAGGTATGGTTGGCGACAAGTAGCAGAGGCCGGCCCTCGTGCATCTGGCCGACGGTCTTGATGCGAAAGCCGAACAAACGTGCGGCAATACGATGGAAAAAGGTCGGCAGGCGGCCCTTCCAGTTGTTCTTCAGCTTAAGCAACAGATACTGAACTGGAATAAGCGACAGACTCAATGCGACCATCGCCGCGACGACGAGAAAGATGCGGATTGCTCCGATCATCGTGGCCCCGCCGGAGCACGGCTCAGGTCGCGACGCAATATCAGCGCAGCCGAACGCCCATTCGCTGTTTCATAGTAAGCGGGACGGTCACCAACCTTCTGGAAACCGAGACGGCGATAAAGTGCCTGTGCGGCAACATTGGCCTCATCCACTTCCAGAAAAAGCGTTTCAGCGCGCTCCTGATAGAGATGGCGTAACACGGCATCCATCAGCGCGCGCCCGACGCCCTGGCGCTGCACATCACGCGCGACGGCAATGGTCAGGATTTCCGCCTCACCTGCCACCAGACGGGCCAGCACGAAACCACAGGCATCGTTCGGCTTGCCTTCCGCACGGGCAACAAAACCGAAAACCGTATCCTGCGCAATCAGCGACCTGAAATCGTCGGAACTCCAACCGTGATGGAAAGCGACTGCATGAATACGCTGGATCGCATGACTGTCCTGTACGCCAAGTGACTCCACCGAGATTTGTTTGCGACCGAAACGCCCAAACGGCAAGCCCATCATCGGCTATTCTCCGGTGGCCTTGCGCGGCAGCGCAAAACCGACCTGCGGCTTCGCATCCGGCCCACGCATGTAAAGCGGCTTCGGCGCATCGCCAGGCTGGCGCGAATTCGCCAGACGTGCATAGATGCCGATTTTCGCTGTCGGCTCAACCGGGCCAAGTGTGAAGCGACTGCCGATCACTTCATTGATCGCAGGGGCCGCGGAGCCTGCAAGAACCGTACTTGCTGCCTGGGAAACGGCAAGAGCCTCCGCTTCTTCTCGCGACAGAACCAGTGGCTTCGCACTCGGCAAGCCTTTCGCATCGAATGATTGCGCATAAATCTCGCCGCGATGCGCATCGAGAAGAACCAGGACTGGCTTTTCCGGCGACAGAGACTGTGTTTCTGCGGCCAGCGCTTCGAAGGCGGTGATACCGATGGCAGGAACGTCGAGCGCCAGTGCAAAACCGCGTGCCGCCGAGACACCGATACGGACGCCGGTAAACGACCCCGGCCCGATATTGACCGCTACCCGATCCATATCGCGGAGCGATAGTTTCGCCTCTCTCACAGCACGTTCGACATAGTCCATCAATACTTCCGCATGTCCCTTGCCGATGTTTTCGCTAACATCGGCAAGCACGATATCGCCGTCGGAATTGTAGACGGCAACGGAACACCACGAAGCGGCAGTATCAAGCGCAAGTATCTTCATGCGCAATCGGGTAAATCAGATTTTGCGTCGCGACAAGCCAAGTCTTGTCCAAAGGCTGGATCAAGTCCGTTTTTAAGCATTCCCTTGGAACAAAAACCGGCGATATGCATTTCGTCATCGGGTGCGGGAATATTGTTATGTTGTCCTGACGGCGACAAGGCCCACCCGGCAATCGAACCTCATAAGGATCTGGCGGGTTCGTTTGCGTTTGGAATAGCTGCCCGTGATTATGAGCGACATCTCCCAGCCGCTCCATGCCGGATCGAACAAAAGGATATGAGGATAAAATGTCCAAGAAGTCGATGCATGCAACCCGCAACGATCTTCCTTCCAATACGAAGACGACAATGATCGCGCTGCTGAATGAAAACCTCGCCGCGACAATCGATCTTGCCCTCATCACCAAGCAGGCACACTGGAACCTTAAGGGACCGCAGTTTATCGCCGTTCATGAAATGCTTGATGGCTTCCGCGACGATCTTGACGAACATGTCGACACGATTGCCGAGCGCGCCGTACAGATCGGCGGGACGGCCTATGGCACCACGCAGGTCGTGGCCAAGGAAAGCAAGCTCAAGCCTTATCCGACCGACATCTATGCCGTTCACGATCATCTGCTTGCACTGATCGAGCGTTATGGCGACGTCGCCAATCTTGTGCGCAAGTCGATCAAGGATGCAGATGATGCAGGTGATGACGATACGGCGGATATTTTTACCGCCGCGTCCCGCAGTCTCGACAAGGCATTGTGGTTCCTTGAGGCCCATGTTCAGGAAAAGAACTGACCTCGCAGATGCAATGAAAAGGCCGGGAATTTCCCGGCCTTTTCTATTTCGCGACAATCAGTTGGCCCATTCGCCACTGCGCATCACCGGCTCGCGGGTTCCGTCCGCGTTGATGCCATCAACGTCGATCTGGCCGGAGCCGATCATCCAGTCGATATGGATAAGGCTCGAATTGCCACCCTGCGCCTTGATCTGTTCCGGCGTCAGATTTGCGCCGTCGATAAAGCACTTGGAATAGCACTGGCCGAGTGCGATGTGGCTTGCGGCATTCTCGTCAAACAGGGTGTTGTAGAACAAAAGCCCACTCTGCGATATCGGCGATGAATGCGGAACCAGCGCCACTTCACCCAGATGACGGGCACCTTCATCTGTATCCAGCACCTTGTTGAGCACTTCTTCACCGCGGCTTGCCTTCGCCTCGACAATTCGTCCGCCTTCAAAGCGAACCGCAATATTCTCGATCAATGTGCCCTGATGCGACAGAGGCTTGGTGCTCGTCACATAGCCTTCGACACGCAATGCATGCGGTGTAGTGAACACTTCTTCCGTTGGAATGTTCGGATTGCAGGTGATCCCATTCTTCGCCGTAGACGCGCCGCCGTGCCATTCATGACCGTCGGCAAGCCCGACCGTCAGATCGGTGTTCGGGCCTTTGAAATGCAGGGCACTATACGCCTTGCCATTCAGGAAACGGGTGCGGGTGCGAAGCGCCGCGTTGTGCGCCGCCCAGGCACCGACCGGATCGTCGACATCGACGCGCGAAGCCGCGAAGATCGCATCGGCCAGCTTGCGAGTGGCGGTGTCCGCCGGCTCATTTGGAAACATGAGCTTTGCCCAGGCCGGATTGGGATAGGAAACGATGTTCCAGTTGATGTCGAAACCAGCAATCTTTTCGAGTGCCGGCTGATAGGCTTTCGAATTGGCCCGGTTGGCGCGTGAAACCTTGGCCGGGTCCTGGTTGGAGAGAAGCATCGGATTGTCGGCAGCGATGGCCAGACGGGCAGCGCCATCCGAATAGGCTTTTGCCATCCCTTCATAAAGCCAGCTTGCCGCGCGATCGAAACTCGCATCGGATGCGTTCTCGTAACGGGCAAGCGCCATTTCGTCATCCGCAAAGAACGGCGTTACCAATCCGGCCCCCGCCTTGTAGGCGTGCTTGGCGATAAGGCGAACCAGCGGCAAAGCCACGACCGGCGCGGTAATGACAAGATCCTGCCCCTCGCGCAATTGCAGACCAACGCGAACGGCGACTTCCGCAAGACGTTCGAGTTTCATCGGATCGATGACTGGGTTCAGCTGTTCATGAGCCATGGGTGGAAGACCTCTTTGGATGTGGAATCACCGACAGTTTATCAGACGGCATAATTTCACCACCTTTTTTCCTGCCTTTGCGTTATAGTAAATCTGCGGTCAGTGCGGAAGAAAGCAGACAGTAATGAATAAGAACGTGCTTATCTTGCTGGGCGTTACCGGTCTTCTGGCAGGGTGCGTGACCATGACGCCGGAACAACGCCGTGCCGCCGACGAACAGACCTGCCGCAGCTATGGCTTCAAGGCCAATACCGACGCTTTTGCCAACTGCCTGATGCGACTGGACCTCGATCGCAGAGCTGACAGGCGTGCCTGGCAGAATCAGGTCGATTTCTACGACACCCCGATGGTGATCTATCGCCCGATCTACCGCTGAGACTTTCGCCGGAAAGCGACGACAACCAGCCAGGAAATCAAAACGCCGGTCGGATTGAACCAGACCGGCGTTGCAGATTATCAGATTATAAAAGCGCTTCTTACAGCGGCGCTTCGGGACGATCCTGCGACAGAAGAAGCGCGCCAATGGCATCAGCCTGCTTCTGGCTTGCCGGAGCATAGCCGAGCGATGTCGGTTGCGGAGCCGTCGTATCGAATTGCGGCTGGTAGGAGGCCACCTGCATATGTGGTTCCTGCTGAGATACTGCTCCGCGGTGACGTGCCAAGCGGTCGCTACGAGCCTGCGGACCAGCACCGACACTCTGCTCTACGCTTTGAGCCTTTACAGCTTCTGCGAGCGCCACCTGAACGGTTGGCTCCGTTCCCGGAACCGGACCGGTCTGCGGCAGTGTAACGTCATAAGACGGATCCTGCGGAAGAGACGGTGATTGCGGCGAATAGGCCATAGCCAGATTGTACGGCTCCTGCGGAACCGGATTTTGCAGCGAGCCATCACGATTGCGCTTCTCGTAGAAGGAATTTCCACCGGCTACGAGCACGTAATGCATGTTGTTGTAAGGGAATTTCAGACCCGCCGTGTGGAAGAACATGGCGTTCTTGAGTTTTGGATGACGCTCGCCCTTCAAGACTGCATCGGCTGCAGCCTGAACATCGGGCAGCGCCTTGGAATTCATCTGGCGGGTGAGAACACCGGGTGCAAACTGGTTCTTCTGACCAACAACGCCGCAAATCGTATCCGGATAACGTCCCGACGCAAGACGGTTCATAACGACAGTACCAACAGCCAGAAGACCATCGGAACTTGAACGGTTGGATTCGAAGAACATCGCACGCTCAAGACAATTCTTGTCCCGTGTGGTGTAGGTGTAGGTCTTTACGCCATTGACGGACTTGACGTGGCTTGCCGCCGTCTTTTCCGAATTGGCTTTTCCCGAGGTTCCGGTCGTCGTGCAACCGGTCACCACGAAAGGCGCAACCACCAGCCCGATAAGAACGGGTAATTTCCACTTCGCGGCGCGCGTCAATGGCTCAGTCTCATGTTAGGACCCTTAACTGATCCAGTCATCCATTTAGGCGAACACATCTGGAACGATGCGCGCGAACGTCTGACTGCGGTGCAAGTCAAAGAGGACGAAGATCAAAATCACACGCCCTACTGTCGCTCAATCGTATTCAAGGTTTTGGAATTTTTAGGCCAAAAAAAGGCGACGGGTCAAATCCCAACAATGCTGGAGGCGACTAAAATGTCCAAAAGCAATTCCGAATCGAGAGTGCGAATATCCCTACAAGCCCTTTAAATATATTAACAATTTCTTAACAAGAGTGGCGAATTCAGATAAGATATTGATTTAATGAGATTCAAAGTCTCGTAATACACGCCATATCCCTGCCTTAATTCGCTTTTGCTTGCACATTTTTTGAATACACATTTGTGGTGTTTCAAATGATCTGCGGAATTTCTGTTTCGAGGCGGGTTCCGTTGCTCTTCGTCAACTTTCGCAACATATTTGTAACATCGCGTGAGATGAGGCTTCTGACGCCTGTTTCGTGTCGTTGCAATGCGAATCGGGCGAGTGCGATCTGCATCGTGCAAAGCTTGGCCGGAAACAAAAACGACCCGCCAAGGAAACCTCGGCGGGTCGGACAAGTCCAGTTCTTGAAGTCTCAGATAACGACGTCCGTCACCCGAAAGAATAACCGGCACCCCGAACGGTGCGAATGGGATCGAGGGCCCGACCGACATTGATCGCTTTGCGTAACCGCCCGACATGGACGTCCACCGTGCGATCATCGACATAAATGTCCGGTCCCCAAACGCCATCCAGAAGCTGGCTGCGCGAGAAAACACGACCAGGCGACATCATGAAATATTCGAGCAGGCGGAATTCCGTCGGTCCAAGACGAACTTCCTTTTCCTTGCGATAAACGCGATGCTGCTGGCGATCGAGAACCAGATCGCCCACTTTCAGCACATGCGAAAGAATGCTTGGATTGGACCGGCGCAGCATGGCTTTGACGCGTGCCAGCAGTTCCGGCGTCGAAAATGGCTTCACGACATAATCGTCCGCACCGACACTGAGGCCGCGGACACGTTCGCTCTCCTCGCCACGTGCCGTCAGCATGATGATGGGCAGGCGTTCCGTTTCCGACCATTGACGCAAGCGGCGGCAGAGCTCGATGCCCGATACGCCCGGCAACATCCAGTCCAGGATGAGCAGATCCGGTACGTTCTCGCGCAAGGCGATTTCGGCCTCGTCGCCGCGCAGCATTGTATCGACCTGGTAGCCCTCTGCCTCAAGATTATAGCGAAGAAGAACGCTCAGCGCCTCTTCGTCTTCTACCACAGCGATTTTGGGTGCCTGTGACATCCAGTATTTCCCTATCCAAATTCGGCGGGCGGTGGATAAAATCCCCCCAATCGACCGCGTGCCGCCGCGCTATTCACTCATTCTCACCCGCCGGACCAAGGTTCGGCTGGCTGTAGTTCAGGGTTTACGTGCCTCATCCACGACAATACCGTGGCTCAGGTCTTCCTTCGGTCGTTCGGCCGGCATTTGCAGGCCGGTCACAATGTAATAGACGGTCTCCGCAATATTGGTCGCATGATCGCCAATGCGCTCGATGTTCTTCGCGCAGAACAGAAGATGCGTGCAGGCGGAGATATTGCGCGGGTCTTCCATCATGTAGGTCAAGAGTTCGCGGAACAGCGACGTGTACATGGCGTCGATCTCGTCGTCGCGGTCGCGAACGACGTTGATCTGCTGTACCGAACGCGACGCATAGGCGTCGAGAACGTCCTTGAGCTGGGTCAGTGCCAGTTCCGCCAGTGTTTCGAGCCCGCGATAAAGCTTTACCGGCTGACGCGATTCCGAAACGGCGGCAACGCGCTTGGCAATATTCTTGCCCAGATCGCCCACGCGCTCCAGATCGGCTGAAATACGGATCGAGCCGATGATTTCGCGCAGGTCCACAGCCATGGGCTGACGCTTGGCGATAATCATCACAGCCTTGTCGTCAATCTCGCGCTCGCTGGCATCGAGGATAAGATCGTCGGAGATGACGCGCTGTGCGAGCGCATTGTCCGCATTGACGATAGCGGCGACCGACTGCTCGACCATACGTTCCGCATGTCCGCCCATTTCGGCGATCTTATGGGTGAGAAACTTCAATTCCTCATCGTAGGAGCGAACGGTATGCTGAGACGGCATAGTAGACCTCGTAATATAAATTGCGGGGAAGCCGCACTGTCTATCTGTTGAAGCGCAGTTCCGGATCAGCCAAAGCGTCCGGTGATGTAGTCCTGCGTGCGCTTTTCGGTAGGCGCGGTGAACATGGTTTCCGTGTCACCCACTTCGACCAGATTGCCGAGGTGGAACATGGCAGTGCGTTGCGAAACGCGCGCGGCCTGCTGCATGGAGTGCGTGACGATCACGATCGTATAGTTCTGGCGCAGTTCGTCGATCAGCTCTTCAACCTTCGCGGTTGCAATCGGGTCAAGTGCTGAACACGGTTCGTCCATGAGGATGACTTCCGGGCTCACCGCAATCGCGCGTGCGATGCAAAGGCGCTGCTGCTGGCCGCCGGAAAGGCCGGTGCCCGCATCGTGCAGACGGTCCTTCACTTCCTCGAACAAGCTTGCTTTCTGCAGGCTCGTCACGACGATTTCCTCCAGATCTGTCTTGGTACGGGCGAGACCATGAATGCGCGGACCGTAGGCGACATTTTCATAGATCGACTTCGGAAACGGGTTCGGTTTCTGAAACACCATGCCAACGCGGGCGCGCAGTTCGACGACATCGATCTTCGGATCGTAGATGTCCTCATTGTCGAGCGTGATCTTGCCGCCAACCTTGCAGCCTTCTATCGTGTCGTTCATGCGATTGAGCGAACGCAGGAAAGTGGACTTGCCGCAACCGGAAGGGCCGATCAGCGCCGTGACCATCTTTTCCTGGATATCCAGATCGACGTCGAACAGCGCCTGCTTCTCGCCATAAAATACGCAGACCTTGTCGCCGCGCATCTTTATGGAATTGGCGTTGGCGTTCATTTTTTCTCCTACGGCTTTCTCGAGAGATCGTTCAGTCATCAGATTCATAGCTTTCGACTCCCGTTTTACCAGCGACGCTCGAAGCGGCGGCGCAGAATGATTGCTGCAATATTCATCACGGCAAGGAACAGAAGCAGGACAATGATAGCGCCTGACGTGCGTTCCACAAAGGCGCGTTCTGCTTCATTTGCCCACATATAGATCTGCACCGGAAGAGCAGTCGACGGGTCCATCGGCGTCGACGGTACGTCAGCGACGAAAGCCACCATGCCGATCAGCAGGAGCGGTGCGGTTTCACCAAGCGCGTGGGCAAGACCGATGATCGTGCCGGTCAGGATGCCGGGTGCGGCGAGCGGCAGGACATGGTGGAACACCATCTGCGTTTTCGACGCGCCGAGACCAAGAGCCGCGGCGCGGATGGAAGGCGGCACAGCGCGAAGGGCGGCGCGCGTTGCAATGATGATGGTGGGAAGCGTCATCAGTGTCAGCACCAGACCACCGACCAGCGACGCAGAACGTGGCAGGCCGAAGAAGTTGATGAAGACTGCAAGCCCGAGCAAACCGAACACGATGGATGGCACGGCCGCCAGATTATTGATGTTCACCTCAATCATGTCCGTGAACCGGTTCTTCTTGGCGAACTCTTCCAGATAGATCGAAGCGGCGACACCGATAGGCAGCGACAAGCCGAGAACGATCAGCATCATGTAGAGAGAGCCGACCAGCGCAACGCCAAGACCGGATGTTTCCGGGCGGCTGGAAGCGCCGAAGGTGAAGAGACCAGTATTAAAGGCCTCCTTCATGACGCCCTCTTCCGAAAGCGTCTTCATCCAGCCAATCTGACGGTCCGAAACCTTGCGGTTCGTCTCTGGCACGGAAAGGTCGATCTGCCCCTTGAAAGCGGAATCGATGTCGGCGCCTGCCAGAACCGGAACGGTCTGCGTCGTGCCGATGAGCGATGGATTGTCCATCACAAGCTTACGCAACTGAATACGCACGCCGTCCGAATAGAAGCGGCCAAGATCGCGCATCGCCGGACGGTCTGTCGTGGCAACACCCAGCTTTTCAGCCAGCGCATTGCGCACCAGCAACGGATAGTTGGCCGTGATCAGCACATTCGGATCGGTCGCGCGTTTGTTGCCCGGATCGATCACACTCTCTTCAAGCTTGACCGGCAGATAAAGCGTTGTCTGCCAGAAGGCTGTATAGCCCTTGGAGAAGACCGAGAAGAGGAGTGCGCACAGGAAAAACACGCCGATGGCAATCGCAGCAATACCGTAATAGCGGAAGCGGCGTTCGGCAGCGTAGCGGCGTTTCAGTCCGATATCGCGACGTGTCGGCTGTACCGTGGCGCCCTGGGCGTTGAAGGTCGTATCGGTCATTATTCGTACTGCTCCCGGTACTTGCGCACGATGTGCAACGCAAAGATGTTCATGATCAGCGTCAGGACGAAAAGCGTGATGCCGAGTGCAAAGGCCACCAGCGTTTGCGGCGAGTTGAACTCAAGGTCGCCGGTGAGCTGGTTGACGATCTTCACCGTGATGGTGGTCATCGCCTCGAATGGATTGATATTGATGCGCGCCGCGACACCTGCGGCCAGAACCACGATCATGGTTTCGCCGATCGCGCGGGATGCGGTCATCAGAAGCGCGCCGACAATACCCGGCAAAGCAGCCGGAAGGACCACGCGCTTGATGGTTTCAGAACGGGTTGCTCCGAGACCGAGCGAACCGTCGCGCAAGGTCCGTGGCACGGCAGTGATGATGTCGTCCGAAAGCGAGGACACGAAGGGGATCAGCATCACGCCCATGACAAGACCGGCGGTCAGAACGCTCTGCGCCATGATGAAACCCTGCCCGCCTGCAATGGCAATCGAAAGATCGCGCAGGAATGGTCCGACAGTCACAAGGGCGAAAAAACCGTAGACGATGCTGGGGATGCCGGCCAGAAGCTCGAGGACCGGCTTTACAACCGTGCGCACTCGGGGCGAAGCATATTCCGCCATATAGATTGCCGAGAACAGCCCCACCGGAACGGCGAACAGCATGGCCACAAGCGCGATATAGAGCGTACCTGCCAGAAGCGGGATGAGACCGAACTGGCCTGTTTCACCACCCGAGCCGGCTGCGGCAAAGCGCGGGTCCCAGACAGTGCCGAAGAAGAAATCCCACGGCGAAACGGACTGGAAGAAGCTGATGGTCTGGAACAGCATCGAACAGATGATGCCGACAGTCGTCAGAATGGCGATACCGGATGCGGCGATCAGCCCCCAGAGAACGATACGCTCAACATTGTTGCGCGCGCGCATACGGCGGCTGATCGTGGAAAGGCCGAAGATCAGGCCTGCAATGGCGATCACCAGAGAAACAGCGGAACCGATGGTGTGCGTCAGCGCGGTAGTCTTTTTCAGGTACAGCGCGATCGGCACCATGTAATCCTGGCCTTCGGTCGCGAGCGCCACACCCTTGGATGCAAGAACAGCGCGAGCATCCTGATAATTTGCCGGGAAGCTTTCCAGTTCAGCAGGCGTCAGCCGGTCAAGCCCGTTGGCCAGACCGCGCACCATGCCAAGCTGCAAGCTGCGATTGGTGAAAGAACCGCCCTCAATGGCGTCCGGCAAACGGGCGGTGGCACTGTGATCGAGATAGACCGACGTTCCGACAGCCCATACAGCGAGAAACAGAACCGCAGGCAATGCGGAAACGAGGAAAACCCACCAGCCATGATAATGCGGGCGGGAATGCATTTTCTCGGTCGGCGAGGCTTTTGCGGAAGCAGACTGCGCCTTGTCCAGTGCAACGGCACGCTGGCGGCCTATGAAGAATCCGATCAGCCCGATTGCAACGATACTGACGAGAACCAGAAAGAAGGACATTCAATTTCCCCGGTTGCCCTGATGAATGCGGACGGTTTTGAGGTGCAGCTTCCACCCATGCCGTTCCACGCGGATGCGCCTGTCTTAATGCAAAAGCGCGAAAGGAGAGAACGCGGAGATTCATCATCCCCGCGTTCCACAGATCAAAACTTACTTCGCAGCCATCGTCTTGCCTTCGGAGAAGGCAGCACGCTGTGCTTCACGTTCTGCATCCGGAGCGGGAACGAGGCCGTATTCGGCGAGCGGGCCGTCAGGACCGATCATCTGGTCGTTCAGGAAGAACTCAACATATTCCTTCAGGCCCGGGATGACGCCGAGGTGAGCCTTCTTCACGTAGAAGAACAGCGGGCGCGACACTGGATATTCGCCCGAGGCGACGGTTGCAGCCGAAGGGGTGATGTCGTTGACAGTGGCGACCTTCAGCTTATCAGCGTTGTTTTCGTAGAAATAAAGGCCGAAAACGCCAACGCCGGTCTTGTTCGAGTCGATACGAGCGAGAGTTTCAGCATAGTCACCGTCGATGTCGACAGCCTTGCCGTCCTTGCGAACTGCGATACAGGCCGAAGCGGCAGCCTTGTCGTCGAGACCGGCCTTCTTGATTTCGTCCAGAGCGCCGGAGTGCTTGCAGCCGTCAGCAAGAACCTTTTCTTCGAAAACTTCACGGGTACCGTGCTTTTCGCCCGGAATGTAGGCGGCGATGTCCCAATCCGGAAGGTTCGGATTGACCTGGTTCCACTTGGTGTTTGGATTGTCGACCAGTTTGCCGTCTACGACCAGCTTGGCGGCCAGAGCCTTGTAGACATCTTCCGGCTTCAGCTTCCAATCCGGACCCTTTGCGTCGGTTGCGAAAACGATGCCGTCATAGCCGAAGCGCACTTCCTGAACGTCCTTGACGCCAGCGTCGATGCACGACTTCAGTTCCGAGTCCTTCATGGCGCGCGATGCATTGGCGATGTCGATGGTGTTTTCGCCGACGCCCTTGCAGAATTCCTTGATGCCTGCGCCCGAGCCGCCCGATTCAACAACCGGCGTCTTGAAGTTCGGGAAGGTTTCACCGAAGGTCTCGGCGACGATCTTCGCATAAGGCAGAACGGTCGAGGAACCGGCAACCTGAATCTGATCGCGCGCCTGAGCGGCGGAAACCGACATAACGGCAGCGATGGCAAGCGCTGCGGTCGAGGAAATCATCTTGTTCATGAGCTGCGGCTCCTGTTGTAAAAGACATATGACGATGTGGCGTCGTTAGCCCTCTACGCGCTCTATATTACATTCATATGACACTATTGTTGCAGGTTTGTATCAGAACCGCTTGCCAGTGATTTTGTGGGGTTTTACCGATCTGTGAACCGGCAAAGATTTCAGGCTCTAAAAATGCGGCAAACGCGCACCAAGAGCCTCGATGCCGGAAACATCGACATTGGCGAAGGCAAAGCGCAGGAAGGCTTCCTGTCCTTCACCGAAGAACCGGCCCGGCAAAGTGATGATGCCAAGCGACTTTGCAAGACGTTCGGCAACCTCGACGGACGAGACATCCGGATAGGGATGACGAACGAAAGCGAAATAGGCGCCGACCGCCTCCACATGCCAGCCTTCGAGATTAGCCATGACTGACCGCAATGCAGAGGCGCGCCTTGCAATCTCGCCGCGATTATCATCACGCCAGCCGCTCAAAGGTTCGATAGCGCGTGCGACAGCAATCTGCGGCGCACGGCTTGCGCATATCTGCAGATTGTCCATGACTTTTGCGACGTTCTCGACCATCGCCTGGCCCGCAACAATTGCGCCAAGCCGGTGTCCCGGTATGCAGAACGATTTTGAAAAGCTGTAAAGCTGGATCAGATGCGACGGCCAGTCCGCCTCGTCAAAAAGCCGATGCGGGGGCTCATTGGCATCGGCCAGAAAATCACGATAAGTCTCGTCGAGAATAAGCCATGTCCCATTGTCGCGGCACAAAGCATAGATTTCCGACAACAGCCCCGCCGGATAAATCGCCCCGGTTGGGTTGTTCGGGGAAACAAGTGCCAGCGCCGTGATACCCGGACGAAGCGCAGCGCGCACGTCCTCCACGCTAGGGATGAAACCATTCCGGGCATGGCAAGGCACTGAGCCAGAAGCGATGCCGAGCATGTCCAGCGATGAACGATGATTAAAATAGAACGGATCGGTGGTCAGCACCATATCGCCGCTTTGCGCCACACACATGATGGCGGCGATAAAGGCCTGATTACAACCGGATGTGATATGGATGTTGGCGGCATCGATCTGCGCGCGATAAAGCTGACCGACATGCGCTGCATAAGCCCCGCGCAAAACCTTTTCACCCTCGATCGGACCGTAACCGGCGGAAGCTACCGATCCCGCCGCCTCACCCAGAAAGCGCAGCATATCGGGATGCGGAGGGTAACCGGGAACGGCCTGAGACAGGTCGATAAGCGCGCCATGCGACCCGTCATAGTCCCGCGCCCAGGACTGGACAGCCGGGATGGGCGGCGCGGAAAGGAGATTGATCAACGGATTGACGGCAGGCAAGGACATTGGCGGCTCCCCATTTTAGAGCGGTTCCAGTTAAAACGGAATCGTAGAACCGACCTATCTCTTTGTTTTTACGCATTATCCTACGCAAAACCGCTTCGCACTTTTGCTGGAAATGCTCTAATCAGCCACTCTTACCGTGATCGCTGGCGTGATTGAAGCTGTTATTCGCTTGGACGCGAAAGCACGTAAGCTGCGGACCCGAGCATGAAGATCGTTACTGCTGTTGCCAGCAGCCAGCCAGGCTTCGCTCCCCACCAGAACAAGCCATAGCCAACCGTCATGCCGATACAGGCATAAAGCTTCGCGCGCGGCGGAATGGCTCCGCGATCACGCCATTTGATAACGAGTGGACCGAAACGCTGATCGGCAAGCAAACGCGCTTCGAGCTTCGGGGATGATCGTGCAAAGAACCACGCGGCAAAAATGACGAAGATCGTAGTCGGCATGACCGGCAGGAAAGCGCCAATAATGCCAAGCCCAAGCATGAGAAAGCCGAGGCAAAGATAGAGTATCCGTTTGCTCGCTGAAATTGCTGGCGACACGGCCTCGGTTCTGTCTTTTTCGGGGTGGTCCTGCATGGTTTTCCATCATCTGATCTGGATGTTTATAGCAGGATTCTAGCGTCCTCGTGCAGGCTCTCGACGGTCAAAGAAACGTCATCCCACGGCCTTTCCGCCCCTGTGGATAACTTTTTGGGACTGGTAAGGAATTGTAAAACACAGTCATAAATTGCAATTTTGCCCCCGAAATGCCTTATTTCGTCAACTTTGCCGCTGAGACTGAAAACTTGCCCTACAAATAAAAATTGCAAACCGGGCTCGTTCAATCTGGAATCGGGCAAGCAGCTTTTCTTGCAATCGGTACGCGAAAACAAGGCATGGCAAAGGCTTGCCGCAGATTCCTAACGAATCGTAAACAGCTTTACAGCAACATCGCCAAATCTTTCCTAATATTCCTTGGTTTTGTTTATGCTTTTAAGTAAACAACGTTCAGTATAGGATGATTTTCCGGGTGCGATATAGATTCAATTATCGCATAATGTTCTCATTCGAACCACGTCAGCGCCACATTTAGATTCCAGTTCGCAATTGTCTTTCTCAGCGACAACTGTGGGACACCCCGTTAACAACTAGTGGATCTGGCATGACTTTCAAGACCCGTATGGCTATGCTTGCCGTTGCGGCAACCGGTCTTCTCGCGGCCACCGCAATCGAGGCTTCAGCACAGCAATGCGGCGGTGCCTCCTGGTACGCCCTCACTTCCCGTACGGCTTCGGGTGAACGTATGAACCCATCCGGCCTGACCGCAGCGCACCGCACCCTGCCCCTTGGCAGCAAGGTCAAGGTTACCAATCAAAGAAACGGCAAGTCGCTCGTCGTGCGCATCAATGATCGCGGCCCGTTCATCAAGGGACGCGTTCTGGACCTGTCGAAAGGTGCCGCAGGCCGACTCGGCTTCATCGGCGCAGGACACACCAAGGTCTGCTTTACGCCGCTTTGATTTCGGCGAAGCTTCGCCCGACTGCGGGATATGGAGCATTTCCGGTCCAAGTTCGATCGTTGGAAATGCTCCATCGAATTGTTTGCGGCATGTCCTTACCCCAAGACCGGTTCCCACTTTTGGGCGACATGCCTATTTCCGGTCCAGCCGGTCGGTGAACCAGCGGGTCAACTTGATCCAGACCTCGTCCTTTTCGGCGGCATCCTCGATCCCGTGTTCAAGATTGGGATTGTCGTTGACCTCGATCACCACCACGCCGTCGTCCGTTTCCTTGAGATCGACGCCATAAAGTCCGTCGCCAATGCAGCGTGCCGCGCGCAGCCCGGTTTCCAGAACCGATGGCGGCGCATCGCCCAGCGCGTAGGAACGAAACCCGCCTTCCAGGGGCTTGCCGCCCGTATCGTGCTTGACGATCTGCCAATGGTTCTTGGCCATCATGTACTGACAGATGAAAAGCGGCTTGCCATCGAGAACGCCGACCCGCCAGTCGAACTTCGTCGGCATGTATTTTTGCGCTAGCAGGAGATCGCTATCCTCCAGCCATAAAGTGGCAAGCGCTTTCAGTTCGGCAAAATCCTTCACCTTCTTCACACCGCGCGAAAATGACGAATCCGGTATCTTGATCACCATCGGAAAGCTGAGCACATCGGCAGCGCGCTCCAGGTCCTCCTCACCTGCAATCATCACCGTCGGCGGAACCGCCACGTCGTTCGCCTGCATCAGTTCGTGCAGATAGACCTTGTTAGTGCAACGGATCATGGAAATCGGATCATCAATCACCGGCATGTTTTCCTGCTGCGCCCGCCGGGCGAAACGGTAGGTGTGATTGGAGATTGATGTCGTCTCGCGGATGAATAATGCGTCAAAATTGGCAAGCCGCGGCAGATCGCGCTTGCCGATTGGCTCGACTTCCACCCCAAGCCGGGCCGCAATTCTCGCCCAATGCTTCAGCGTCGAGACGGTAGACGGCGGCATGGCCTCCTTCGGATCGCACAGAGTCGCGAAGGAATAGCGAGCCGGAACCTTTGGGCGTGCGGCGCGCCACTCACGCTGGGTGTAGCGATCAAGCGCGTCCTCGAAGCGTTCCTTCTGCACTTTGGTAAACTTGGTGATATTCGCAAAGCCGATCTTCTGGATGCGTGCCCATTCACCGGGTTTGATCGTGACTTCCAGCGACGGCGCACGAAACCAGTCGAACAGCAGCCGTCCAAACCGTTCAAACTCGGGATTATCGGCAAGGCCAAAATGCACATGGATCGTTTCCGGTGCTTTTTCCGGATGCTTGCCGAGCGCCTTGTTCAGCATGTCTTCCAGTTCCGGAATAGCGTTTTCATAAAGCCGCCGTTCCGACAGATCGATCATCGTTTCCACGGAAGGGATGATGCGATGCCCTCGCGCTTCAGCCAGAAGCGAAGCGTAATAGCCACGGCTTTGATAAGCGTAGGAGCGCGACAGGTTGATGATGCGTGGGCGCAGCTGTCCGTTGAAGAGCGCGGGATGCGCGAGATAGTCGCGCGTGGTCATGACCTTGTGTGGCGTGGCCCCGTTATCGATATCCGAGAGGCGCCCTACCAGAATGACGCAGATCGTCATCAGTCCGTCCTTTTTTCCAGAATAACGGCTGCCCTGAGTCCATCACTGCCGAACCGGGCGATGCGGTCGAAAATGTGAAAAGGAACAGGGACATTTGCAGCATCGGCAATGGTTTCGCCGAGCTCTTCCTCCACCCAGGGGTCGTGAATGAGAATATGCCGCCCGTCTTCACCATGGGCGAGGACCCAGTGCGGCACTTTCTTGCCGAACATATGATAACCGCTGACCAGCACGATCACTGCCGCCCCACGGCGCAAGGCAGCCAGAATGTCGTGCAGGGTGAAACCACGATAGTCCACCGGAATAGCATAAGCTTCCGTGCGCTGGCGAAAATCGGTCTGCGCCAGTTGCATGACCTTGCGTTTTTCTTCCGAACGCACCGATTGCAGGAAAAGCATGTCCTCGATGGACACGATGATCGAAGCTTTGAGACCGCGTTCATGTGCAGCAACTGCAAGCCCGAACGGCTCACATCCGCCCGGCCCCGACATCATATAGATAGTGGTCGCATCGCGCCAAAGGCGGACTTCCAACACGGGATCAAGCCGCGTCTCTTGATTGTGCCGGGCAAGCACCATCATCAGGCAGGCTGCACCGCAGGTAAAATCGGTCGTTTGCTCGTAATATGGAAAAGCTGTGACGGGCGAAATGTCACCGCGAACCGTCTTCTCAAAACGCAGCGCATCCGAATGGTCAGCATAATAGTCGAGATAGCGTCCGATGGGGCGGTAACCGTGCCGCTTGTAGAGCGCAATGGCGCGTTCGTTGTCCTCGCGTACCTCCAGCCGCAGCAACGGGCGATCGTGGTCGTAGGCTGCCGTTTCCGCCGCCTGCAACAGGAGAGAGCCAACGCCTTTGACCTTGGCCTCCGGGTCGACGGCTATCGAATAAAGCCGAGCAAGCGCGGTGCCATGACGAAACAGGATCATCGCATAGCCGATGACTGTGCCGCCCATCGTTGCAACAATGGTTTCTGCGGTCGGTCGCGCAATAAGGGCGCGAAATGAACGGCGGGAAATCCGGTCTGTCTCGAAACAGCGCTCTTCGATGCGCAGGAGCGCATCTATGTCGTCTGCCGTGGCCTTGCGCGTGGTTGCGCCTGTCATCTTTTGGCCTTTGCAAAGGGATCGTTACGACCCGGTCGAACACCAACAATTGGCTTATTCGAAGCAAAAGACAAGCGCCCGGACCGTGGCAAAATTATGAGTGATTTTCACCGCCCGATTGGTTCCGCATAGCTGCAAAACTCAATCAAAAATTGTATTTTCCGGAACCACCCGCATTAACCATTAATTAAGAAGTCAGACCGTCCCGAGGCGAACCGAATTGACTCCAGAGTATTTCAGACATTAACGTTTCGTTAATAAATGAGTAACTGGCGAGAACCAAAGGGCGTTGAGTATGTTTTGCGTTGTTCGCTCGACCACAAAGATTATGGCAGCCGCCGGTTTCGCAGCTTCGCTGCTGATGGCAAGCTTTGGTGCGCAAGCCGCCTCCGGTGACTTCATGCAGACCGGCAAGCTGACCTCGCAGCCGATCGGACATTATGAATTCTGTAAGCGCGAAGCAAAGGAATGCGGTATCACGAGCCGTGACACCCGCGCACTGCAACTCAACCATTCAAACTGGCAGCGCATCATCGAAATCAATCTTTCGGTCAATGAGCGCATCAAGCCGATGACCGACATGGAAATCTACGGCGTCGAGGAATACTGGGCTTACCCGACGACCGTTGGCGACTGCGAAGACTACGTTCTGCTGAAACAGCGCGAATTGCAGAAGGCTGGCATTCCGATCACCGATCTTCTGATCACCGTCGTTCGCAAGCCGGACGGCGAGGGGCACGCGGTCCTCACGGTTCGCACGGATCGCGGCGACTTCGTGCTCGACAACCTGACCGATGAAGTCATGCGCTGGAACGAGACCGACTATACCTATCTGAAGCGTCAGGCAGCGAACGATACCGGTCGCTGGGTCACCATCGAGGGCCCGGACAATCTCCTCGTAGGCTCCGTACGCTGACATCGAGACCTCCCCGTTTGTTTTTGAAAATGTCCCGGAATGTGCTATTCATTCCGGGTCTAAAAAGGAGAGGTCGGTGCGGTTAGCCCGATCCCCGTTGCAAAGCGGGTCCTGGCCTTCGCGATTGCTTTCATTTCGGCAGATGCGTCGAGTCCCTTGACCTTTCACTCTGATGCAATGGCGCATTTGAGAACAAAAGGTCTTGGTTATGAAACAGCAAATCTCCGTCATTACGCTTGGTATCGCCGATCTTGAGCGCTCACGTCGTTTTTACGCCGAGGGCTTCGGCTGGGTGCCGGTTTTCGAGAATGAAGAAATCATCTTCTATCAGATGAACGGTTTCGTACTCGGAACCTTCATGAAAGCTTCGCTCGAAATCGACATGAACCGCAGAGGCCTTCTGCAGCCCGGCGCATTTTCCCTTGCACATAACGTGAAACTGAAATCGGATGTCACGCCCATGATGGACCGGCTGATCGAGGCTGGCGGTAAACTGGTTCGCGCCGCTGACGCTCCGAGCCATGGCGGTTTTCGCGGCTATGTCGCCGATCCCGACGATCACGCCTGGGAAATTGCCTGGAACCCGGCCTGGGCCATCGACGAGAATGGTCTTGTAACATTCGGAATATAAACCGATGGGCTGGCAACAGGGCGCTAAACACGCCCTGTCGTTTATAAACACACGACTATTGGCGGCAACGCATGACAAAAATCTATTTCATTTCACATCCGGAAGTCGTGATCGATCCCGCAAAGCCCGTTCCATCGTGGAGCCTCTCTGAACATGGCATTGAACGGATGCGTTCCTTTGCCAGCCAGCCGGAACTGCAATCGATCACATCGATCTGGTCCAGCATGGAAACAAAGGCAATTGAAGCGGCTGAAATTCTGGCGGGTGCTTTAAGAGTCAACCCGTTGACCGACAATCGCTTCGACGAAATCGACCGAAGCGTCACCGGCTTCCTGCCCGCCGGACAGCACGAGATTATCGCCGACAGATTCTTTTCAGCACCCGAAACAAGCATTCGCGGGTGGGAGCGGGCCGTTGACGTACAGCAGCGCATTGTGGAAGGCTTCGAAGCAGTGAGGCGGTCTGGCACCTCTGGCGATATGGCTATCGTCGGCCATGGTGGCGCCGGTACGTTGCTTCTCTGCTTTCTTGCCGGACTTCCGATCAGCCGTCAGCATGACCAGCCTTTTCAGGGGCATTACTGGTGTTATTCAAGCGAGGACAATGCTGTCCTTCATCACTGGAAGCCGATAGCGCCACGCTGACCAGCTTCCAATGATAGCTTATACTGCGGAAACCAGCCTTTCCGCGCCCATGCGATAGGATATGGCGCTGGCCAGATGGATGCGACCGACCTTGTCGCTGGCGTCCAGATCGGCCAGCGTGCGGGCAACTTTCAGAATGCGATGATAAGCGCGGGCGGAAAACCGCATCTGTTCGCTCGCGTCGCGCAAGAGCTTGAGGCCTGCCGCATCCGGCTCAGCGACTTCCTCTATAAGTTTCGCCGAACAATAGGCATTGGTCATGGACGGTTCCAGACCGAGGGCTGAATAACGCTGGGTCTGGATCGCGCGGGCACGTGCGACGCGTTGCGCAACCGTTTCGCTCGTTTCCGACCGGGATGGTTTGATGAGATCGAAAGCGGAGACGGCCGGCATATCTACCCGCAAGTCTATACGATCGAGAAGCGGGCCTGAAATACGGGCTTGATAATCGGCCTGGCAACGCGGCCCGCGAGCACAGACATGCCCCGGTTCACCCGCCATGCCGCACCGGCAGGGGTTCATGGCCGCGATCAGCTGAAAGCGCGCGGGATAGCTGGTTCGGTGATTGACACGAGCAATGAGACATTCGCCGGTTTCTAGCGGCTGGCGCAGAGAATCCAGTACCTGTGGCGAGAATTCCGGAAACTCGTCCAGAAACAGTACGCCGTTGTGTGCAAGTGAGACCTCGCCGGGACGCGCACGCAGTCCACCGCCGACCATTGCCGCCATCGAGGCCGAATGATGCGGCGCCCGGAACGGACGGCGATCTGACAGTTTTCCACCCGAAAGCTCACCCGCAATAGAGGCGATCATTGATACGTCCAGCAATTCGCGCGGAGAAAGGCGAGGCAGAATGGATGGCAATCGCTGAGCAAGCATGGATTTGCCTGATCCCGGCGGTCCGACGAGCAGCAGATTGTGATTGCCTGCAGCGGCGATTTCGAGCGCTCGCTTGGCGGTCTCCTGCCCCTTGATATCGGCAAGGTCGAGTTCCGCTTCACCGGAAATCCGCATGGATGGTTCCGGCCGGGTCAAAACCTGCGTGCCGCGAAAATGGTTGGCAAGGGCGATCAGGCTGCGCGGAGCCAAGATATCGATGTCCGCACCCGCCCAGGCTGCCTCTGGCCCACACGCATAAGGGCAGATGAGCCCCTTCTCGTCCCGGTTCGCACCGATTGCAGCAGGCAGGACGCCTGCCACCGGTGTTATCGAACCATCAAGCGATAGTTCACCCAGAACGAGATAGGACTGGATCGCATCCGCCGGAATGGCGCCGATTGCCGCCATAAGCCCAACAGCAATGGGCAAATCGTAATGCGATCCTTCTTTCGGCAGGTCGGCAGGCGCCAGATTGACCGTCACCCGCTTGGTCGGCATGGAAAGGCCCGAGGCGTGCAATGCCGCCTGCACCCGCTCACGGCTCTCCGCCACGGCCTTGTCTGGCAGGCCGACAATGGACATGCCCATCTTGCCCGGCGCAACCATCACCTGCACATCAACAGGCACAGCTTCTATGCCTTGAAAGGCAACCGTTCCAACCCGCGCGACCATATGCCCCCGCTCGCCACGCAATACATCTCTTAAGTGAGTAAAAACTCAAATACAACTTAGAGAGTTAAGTACGGACGAGCGGCAAGTTCAAGAACGTTAAGAGAACAAATTTCGGTCTGCTCCTACCGCTTGGCTTCGACCGCATCCCAGAACAAAGCCGCAATGTTGGTCCCGTCGAAACGCTGGATTTCGCGGATACCAGTCGGAGAGGTAACGTTGATTTCGGTCATGTAATCGCCGATCACATCGATGCCAACCAGAATGAAGCCACGCTCTCTCAGTGATGGGCCGATGCGCTCGCAAATCTCGCGTTCCCGCGGCGTAAGCTTGCTCTGTTCGGCACGCCCACCAACATGCATGTTGGAACGGGCATCGGTTTCCGACGGCACACGATTAATCGCGCCGACGGGTTCGCCATCGATTAGAATGATGCGCTTGTCACCAGCGCGCACGTCTTTCAGATAGCGCTGCGCAATGAACGGCTCCTTGAAGAGCTGGCCGAACATTTCCAGAAGCGAGGTCAGGTTACGGTCACCATCGGCCAGATGGAAGACGCCCGCGCCGCCATTACCGTAAAGCGGCTTCAAAATGATGTCGCCGAACTCGCGACGGAAATCCATGACTTCCTGCGGGTCCTTGGTGATGAGTGTTTCCGGCATCAGGTCAGGAAACTCTGTCACGAAGATTTTTTCGGGACTGTTGCGCACCCAGGCCGGATCATTGACCACCAGTGTCTTCGGGTGAATCCGCTCCAGAAGATGGGTTGTGGTAATGTAGTTCATGTCGAAGGGCGGGTCCTGACGCAGAAGCACCACATCCATTTCCGACAGGTCACGGCGAATCGGCTCGCCCAGCGTATAGTGATCGCCCTTGACGTCGCGCACTTCCATCTTTTCCAAGCGGGCGGAAACGACGCCGTCACGCATCGAAAGCCGGTCCGGCGTATAATGGTAAAGCTCATGACCGCGCTTCTGCGCCTCGAGCGAAAGGGCGAATGTGGTGTCGCCTGCAATGTTCACCGTGCTGATATGGTCCATCTGGACCGCGACTTTGAGAGCCATGATTTCCTCGCGATTCGAAGTTGCGGGAAATCTAAAACGGAATGACCAGGCAACATAGTCCTTTCTCTCAATCCGTCCTCGGGCGTTGGTTGTGTACTTACAATGCTTGAAGTTGAACTGGATCAGCTTTCATCTGTTGATTATGCTGGATGCAATCGCTTCGGGCGTCTCGGGAGGAAAAAGTGACCGTCGTTAAAACTACCCTGTTTGCCGACCATGTAGCAGAACTGGGCGAAGGCCCCGGCTATGACCCCTTGAGCGGAAATGTCTGGTGGTTCGATATACTCGGCCAGAAACTGATCGAGAAGAACTGGGAAAACGGTAAAATCAACGTCCATGCGCTGGGCATGAAGGCCAGCGCCCTTGCCGTCATCGATCGCGACCGGCAGTTGATCGTCAGCGAACACGGGCTGTTCATTCGCGAGCGCGCCAATGGGCGATTGACCCTTCATCATCCACTTGAAGCCGAGAATGAAGTCACCCGCTCCAATGATGCGCGCGTGCATCCATCGGGATCGTTCTGGATCGGCACGATGGGTAAAAAAGCCGAAACCGATGCTGGGTCGATCTGGTGGTATCGCGAAGGCCAGGTGAAAAAGCTGTTTTCCGGCATCACGATCACCAATTCGATCTGCTTTTCTCCTGATGGCAAGGTCGCCTATTTCGCCGATACTGATCGCAATATTATCTGGCGTGTCGACACGGACCCCGAAACCGGATTGCCGATATCCGACAAAAGCGTCTTCCATCACCGCGTCGAAGACGGCGGTGTCGATGGCTCGGTTGTTGATGCGGAAGGTACGCTGTGGAATGCCTGCTGGGGGGGCAGTTCGATTAATGCCTATTCACCGCAAGGCCGACTGATCCGCTCGATTTCGCTGCCGGTCCGCCAGCCATCATGCCCCGCCTTCGTCGGACCGGATGCCACGGTGATGATCGTGACCAGCGCCAATGAAGGTCTCGACGATGAGGCCCGTCTTGCCGATCCCCATGCCGGAAAAGTGGTGCTGCTCGATCTGACGCTTGCCGGACGGCATGATCCGCCGGTCAGGCTCTAAACAGTAAATAAAAAGGGCCCCCTGCGAGCCCTTTGATTTTAGAGCATTTCCTGTTTTGATTGAATCATTGCAAATGCTCTATCTGTTTGTTTTTACGCATGTCTTTATCCCGAAACCGGTTCCCACTTTCGGGAGACATGCTCTAGATACCTTCAACGATGACGATTTCACCATCCGCAACCGTCTGGCGGATCGCCTTCGCCGCCTGATATTCGGGCGAATTGTAGCAATCGAGAGCGTGCTGCATGGTCTCGAATTCGATGATCACATTGCGGGCACGACCCTGTCCCTCGACTGCGTCTGTCTTGCCGCCACGCGCAATGAAATTTGCACCATAACGCTCGAACGCAGGTTTTGCGGTCGAAACATAATCCTTGTATCGCTCGGGATCACGAACATCCACGCGGGCAATCCAGTAGGCTTTGGTCATGCTGTTTCCTCCACTAGCTATTTGATAGAACGGAACGCATTTCATCGAGAATGGCAAGGGCTGCTGCCTTACGATCAACTGCGCCGACAATTGGGCGGGCGACGACCAGATGGCTAGCTCCGGCTTTCAAGGCATCCGCTGGGGTCATGACCCGTTTCTGGTCGCCCTTTTCCGAACCGGCGGGACGAATGCCCGGCGTGACGATGGCCATGTCCGGGCCGACCGCCTGACGGATGGCTGCCGCTTCGACCGCGGAAGCAACAATGCCGCCCATACCAGCCTCACGCGCCTGACGGGCTCGTTTCAGCACCAGCGTTTCCGCATTGTCGGAATATCCGGCTTCCCGCAGATCGGCATTGTCCATTGAGGTTAGAACCGTCACGCCCAGGAGGCAGAGGTCCGATCCTCTGGCGGCTTCCACCGCTGCCCGCATCGCTTTCGGATAGGCATGAAGCGTGAGCATGGACACACCCATCTTCGCAACATTCTCAACACCCTTGGCAATGGTGTTGTCGATATCGAGCAACTTCATGTCGAGGAAGACTTTCTTCTTCGCCGCCACGAGGCTCTTTGCGAAGTCGAGACCACCTGCAAAAACCAGCTGATAGCCGATCTTGTAGAAGGAAACGGCATCGCCCAACTCTTCGACCACCTTTTCCGCTTCGGCAATGGTCGGCACGTCGAGGCCCACGATCAGGCGCCCGGATGCTTCCCCGGGCGCTTGATCGCACAAATCTGTCGTCGTCATGAGAGTCTCCGTGGTGATTTTTATTCTCTTCGCACAACAGGACCCGTTACGAAAGAGACGGAATCAGCTTTTTGCTTCTTCCACCCGTGCGATGAGGCTGCGGCAGACAGCAGAAAGCATTCTGGCGCTGCGTTCTTCTTTCAGCGTTCCATCGTCATTGAACGCCACCGATGCGTGACCGACCGAACATTGCTCGGTGACGATCTGCACGCCGACATTCATCAGAACAGCACGCAAATGATAAAGTCCGCGCATACCGGCGAACATGCCGTCGGAGCTGGAACAGAGGCCGACTGTCAGACCGGCATAGGGTCTGAACGGCTTGTCTCCATCCCTTGAAATACGGCTGACCCAATCGATGGTGTTTTTCAGAAGCGGCGGAATCGATGCATTATATTCCGGCGAGCAGATCATCAGACCGTCCTGTTCCGCAAACAGGCGACCGAGTCGCATGGCGTTCTCGGGAACGCCATGTTCGTTTTCCAGATTCTGATCCATGATCGGCAGCGGATAGTCGGCAAGCGTGATGCGCGTGACTTCAGCACCCTGCGCCCGTAGTTCCTTCTCGGCGGCATCTGCCATATGGCCGGAAAAAGCACCGATACGAACCGAACCCGCGAAGACGAGAATACGTGCAGTCATGAAAAGCCTCGTGCAAAACTAGTGGATTGAATTTGACGTTTGAATCCCGACTGAATGAGATGCTGTTTCAAACGTCAAATTTGAAAAATCCACTAGATACATAAAGTTACGAGTGGTCTTTGCGATTCCGACATTTGTTCGGCGCCTGTATCAGAGGGACGCAAATGTCGGAATCAGACCACTAGACCAAAGGGCTGCGATAAACCCAAAGCTGAGCTGGTGGCACATTGCGCACCACGAAATCATAGTGCTGGACGATATAATTGCCGCGACCGGCCGGAACCGGCGGCAAGGGACCATAGGTGATCTGCATCAAAGGCCGCCCGCGTGGAATGCGTGAAAGCAGGCTTTCCACGAGCTGGATGCGCCCCTCCATCGGGAAATTGAGCATCGGCACGGCGGAGATGATGCAATCGAATTTCTGGTCCTTCTTCTCACCCAAAGCGCTGTCGAGGTCGAATGCATCGCCCTGAATGATATTGACCTCTGGAAAGATCGTATTCAGGTGATCCACGAAATCCTGCGAATATTCGATGGAATAGAGGTCGGCAGGTTTTACGCCCAGTTTCAGGATCGCCTTGGTAATGACGCCCGTGCCCGGTCCAAGTTCCAGAACCGGAAGGCCGGAGCCGGTATCGATGACGCTGGCCATACGGCGCGCTGTAATGGAACTCGTCGGCAAAATAGCGCCGACCGCTTTCGGCCCGTCTATCCATCCCTTGAAAAAACGGATCTCCTCATCGAACTTAGCGGCCAGTTTCCTGCCGAGCTGTCCTGCCATTCTCGCTGCTCCCATTGTCGTTATTGGACAAGTTTATGCCGCTTTGAATTCCCTAAGCAAGGCGTGAATAAGGAAAAGAACAAAAAAGGGAGCCTTTCGGCTCCCTTTATTATTCTCCGATACCTTCGAAGAATTCCTTCATCCTTGAGAAGAACCCCGCTGATTTCGGGCTATTCTCCTGCGAGGAAAGTTTTTCAAACTCTTCCAGCAGTTCACGCTGGCGTTTGGACAGGTTCTGCGGTGTCTCAATGTCGATCTGGATATAAAGATCGCCTACCGCGGCCTGACGCAGAACCGGCATGCCCTTGCCCTTGAGGCGGAACTGCTTGCCATTCTGCGTGCCGTCCGGAACCTTTACCCGTGTCTGCGTGCCATCGAGCGTCGAGACTTCGAACTGGCCACCAAGGGCTGCCGTCGTCATCGAGATCGGCACCTTGCAGTAAAGGTCGGAGCCGTCGCGCTGGAAAAACTCGTGCGGCTTGACCGAAAGAAAAATGTAAAGATCGCCCGACGGGCCGCCGCGCATACCGGCCTCGCCTTCACCGGAAAGACGGATACGGGTGCCATCCTCGATGCCTGCCGGAATATTGACCGACAGCGAACGTTCCTGCGTGACGCGGCCCTGACCATGGCACTTGCCGCAAGGGTCCTTGATCATCTGTCCGCGACCGTTACAGGTCGGGCAGGTGCGCTCCACCGAGAAGAAGCCCTGGGCAGCGCGAACGCGGCCCGAACCGGAACACATGGTACAGGTGGTCGGCTGGGAACCCGCCTTTGCGCCGGAGCCGGAGCATTCGTCGCAGGTGATGGACGTCGGAACGCGTATCTGCGCGGTCTTGCCCGCATAGGCTTCTTCCAGCGTCACTTCCATATTGTAGCGAAGATCAGCGCCGCGTTCGCGTCCGCCACTGGAGCGGCGACGACCGCCACCCATCATCTCGCCAAAAATGTCTTCGAAGATATCGGCAAAACCACCGGCACCGCCAAAGCCGTTACCGAAACCACCACCCATGCCGCCATTTTCAAAGGCTGCGTGGCCGAACCGGTCATAGGCGGCACGCTTCTGCGGGTCCTTCAGCGTTTCGTAAGCCTCGCCGATTTCCTTGAACTTGCGCTCAGCTTCCGGATTATCCGGATTGCGATCCGGATGATATTCCATGGCGAGTTTGCGAAAGGCTGTTTTCAGCGTCTTGTCGTCTGCTGTTCTTTCAACACCCAGAGCTTCGTAGTAGTCGATCTTCATCAGTTCGTTATCCCGGCGACAGGAACGCGCCTTTTGCTTTCACGGACATCGTATCCCGAAACCGGTCCCCAGATTCGTGCGACACGCCCCAAAGCGTTCAAACTTGTCAGGGGCCAGCGTTTCCAATTGTTCATCTATCGAAGCGCCTTCCGACCCATGCGTCAGAGCGGCACTCCGGGTTTCAGCATCAATACCCACTTTGCCCGAAACCGTCTCATCCTTTTCAAGATGTATGCAGGCCAGAGCGATTTTTCAAATGGAGGCGGATATGCCCGATACTTCCATCGGCTTTTTTCACCGACACCGGCCAGTATGCAGGCTTATACAAAACCTGCGAATATGAACATCTCAAAAATTGGCAAAAGCCCGGGGCAGAACCCCGGGCTTGAGCGTATTGAGCCTAAAATTACGACTTCTTCTTGTCGTCGTCGATTTCTTCGTAATCGGCGTCGACAACATCGTCGTTCGAAGCAGCTTCTTCGCTACCACCGGCAGAACCGGTTTCAGCGGCCTGAGCAGCTTCGTACATGGCCTGACCAAGCTTCATGGAAGCTTCGGCGAGCGTCTGCGTCTTGGCCTTGATGTCCTCGGCATCGTCGCCTTCAAGCGAGGTCTTGAGGCTTGCAAGAGCGTCCTCAATGGCCTTCTTGTCGTCAGCCGAAACCTTGTCGCCATATTCGCTCAGCGACTTTTCGGTCGAATGAACGAGGCTTTCGCCCTGGTTCTTGGCTTCAACCGCATCACGACGCTTCTTGTCGGCTTCGGCATTCGCCTCGGCGTCCTTGACCATCTTTTCGATGTCGGCATCGCTCAGACCACCGGATGCCTGAATGCGGATCTGGTGTTCCTTGCCGGTGCCCTTGTCCTTGGCCGTCACGTTGACGATACCGTTGGCGTCGATGTCGAAAGTCACTTCGATCTGCGGCACGCCACGCGGTGCGGGCGGAATGCCGACGAGGTCGAACTGGCCGAGCATCTTGTTGTCGGCAGCCATTTCACGCTCGCCCTGGAAGACGCGGATCGTCACGGCCGACTGATTGTCTTCGGCGGTGGAGAAAGTCTGCGACTTCTTGGTCGGGATCGTGGTGTTGCGTTCGATCAGACGCGTGAACACGCCGCCCAGCGTTTCGATACCCAGCGAAAGCGGGGTTACATCGAGCAGCAGAACGTCCTTGACGTCGCCCTGCAGAACGCCTGCCTGAATCGCCGCGCCCATGGCGACGACTTCATCCGGATTGACGCCCTTGTGCGGCTCCTTGCCGAAGAAGGCCTTCACGACTTCCTGAATCTTCGGCATGCGGGTCATGCCGCCGACCAGAATAACTTCGTCGATTTCGCCAGCCTTGAGGCCGGCATCCTTCAGCGCTGCCTTGCAAGGTTCGATGGTGCGCTGGACGAGATCGTCGACCAGGCTTTCGAACTTGGCGCGCGACAGCTTGATGGCAAGGTGCTTCGGACCGGTCTGGTCAGCCGTGATGAACGGCAGGTTGACTTCGGTCTGCTGCGAGGACGACAGTTCGATCTTGGCCTTTTCGGCAGCTTCCTTGAGGCGCTGCAGAGCGAGCTTGTCGTTCTTGAGGTCGATGCCGCTTTCCTTCTTGAACTCGGAGACGAGGTATTCGACCAGACGCATGTCAAAGTCTTCACCGCCGAGGAAGGTGTCGCCGTTGGTCGACTTCACTTCAAAGACGCCGTCACCGATTTCAAGAACCGAGACGTCGAAAGTGCCGCCGCCAAGGTCATAAACAGCGATGGTCTTGCCATCGTTCTTGTCCAGACCGTAAGCGAGCGCAGCAGCAGTCGGCTCGTTGATGATACGCAGCACTTCGAGACCGGCGATCTTGCCGGCATCCTTGGTTGCCTGGCGCTGAGCGTCGTTGAAGTAGGCCGGAACGGTGATAACCGCCTGCGTGACCGTTTCGCCGAGATAAGACTCAGCGGTTTCCTTCATCTTCTGAAGGATCATCGCAGAAACCTGCGACGGGGAATATTTCTTGCCGTGGACTTCAACCCAGGCGTCGCCATTGTCGCCCTTGACGATCTGGTACGGAACCAGGTCCTTGTCCTTGGTAACCATCGGGTCGTCAAAGCGGCGGCCGATCAGGCGCTTGACCGCAAAAATGGTACCTTCCGGATTGGTGACGGCCTGACGCTTTGCAGGCTGGCCGATGAGACGTTCGTCACTATCGGTGAATGCAACGATCGAAGGGGTCGTACGCGCACCTTCGGCATTTTCGATGACCTTCGCGCTTTTGCCGTCCATGACGGATACGCAGGAGTTGGTCGTTCCCAGATCGATACCAATAACTTTAGCCATATTTCTCTCCATTCAGCAAACCGCCAAGACCTCTACCGAGCGTTCCATGGGCGGTTCCTATCGGTTTCACAATGCGCTTTTCACGATGCTTGTCCGAAAACCAGACCGGTTTCCAGACACACATCAATGCCCTGTGCGAGGCGTATATAAGAAACGCGGTTTTTTACTGCAAGTCACAACAGCCAAGCTGGGGCAGATTCAGCACCCGGAAACACTGACAGGGACCTATCGACGTACGAAATAGGGGCCGCAGCTGCACAAGATAGTGCGCGTGGGCCATCATACCATAGCCGACCCGCCGTCTTTTGCCGCACGGTAGATCGCATCGATGAATTTCTGGTTCGCCTTCGAGTTTTCAAGCGAGAAAAGCCGTGCATCCCTGTCGCCGCGCGCGGCACGCACAAAGCTTTCCGCCTGAAGCTGGTAATGATTGGCGTCACCGAACGACCATTCCGTTGCCTTGGTATGGCCAGCGTCGAAAAGTGCGATGCTGCCATGACCATATTTGCCGGTATTGAATGGCGCGTAGACTTCAATGAACCCCTTGTCGCCATGGAAAACCATCGTCTGCCGAGCGCCAAGCTGAGTCGCGACATAAAAGGTCAGGTCAAATCCGTCGAATCGGGCCGAAACATTGGCATAACGGTCGGTAGCGAAAGCCGGATCGTATTCCACCGATGCCTGAACCGATACCGGCTCCAGACCGGTGACCATGCGTGTCACCACGGTCGGGTAGACGCCAATATCCGGGAGGGCGCCACCGCCCAGTTCCGGCTGGTTGCGCATATTGCCCGGATCGACATTGAAATAGGAAAAAGCACCCTGCACATGGCGGAGCCTGCCAATAGCGCCTTCGGCCAGAAGTTCCTGCAGCTTGATCCACTGCGGATGGTAATAGACCATGAAGGCTTCAGCGATAGTGACCTTGTGCTTGTCACGTGCGGCGATGAGCTGGTCGATATCGTCGGCCTTGAGTGCAATCGGCTTTTCGCACAGGACATGCTTGCCCGCTTCAGCCGCCTTAAGGCTCCATTCTATGTGCTGTGAGGTCGGCAGCGGTATATAGACGCCATCAATGGCATCGCTTGCCAGAAGCTCTTCATAGGAACCGAATGCCAGCGGCGCGCCGAAACGGTCGGCGACGGAGCGCGCACGCGACAGGTCGCGGCTTGCAATGGCATGAACAACGCCATTTTCGGATGCGCAAAGCGCTGGAATCACCTGCGTGACGCCAATCTTGGCTGTTGAAAGGATACCCCAACGAAACATGTTGTTCCCTCTTTTATTCAAAGCAAAAATCCAGGCTCATTGCGGCGTTTCCCAGTCCTGAACTCGCAGTTCCGGCCAGAATTTGAGCGCGCGGGCTGCCTTGATCTCGTGCGTTTCGCGGTTATCGATGGCACGATTGGGACGAATGCGAAATGAAAAAATATCATCGAAGCCGAAAGGAGCGTGAATGAGCAGCCCATCCTCCGTCGCTTCGCCGTCTTTTGCCAGCCGCACGCCCACGCAATGGGCAATCGTCGAATAACGTTCTATCGATTCGGTCGCAGAGCGAAGCGGCGCATAGGGCTGTCCGAAGCGTTTTTCGAACCACAGATGCACCCGCGCCTGATTGCGAACCTGCACCGGAAGCGGGAAGTCGCGGAAGACGCCAGCCCCGCGGGTGATAACCGCGTCCTCCGCCTCCCAGGAAAGATCGCTGCCGTCGAAATAGATAATATCGAGATCCTTGATCCCGTGCAGGACCGGCCTCCCGGTCAGCCGGTTCCAGATGGTGTTATAGAGCGCGCCTGAGACGAGCCAGAAATCAGACGCTTCCCCGGCCAGTTCATGCAACCGATGCAGCGCATCCGTCAACAGCGGGCTTTCCAGAATCATCTGTGAAAAGATATCCCGCTGCTGTGCGAGCGGCAGACCGGCATGACGCAAATGGTTCGACACTGATTTCATTGACCGCTTCCATGGCGATAAAAGTCGATGAATGCCCGCAACGCCGGGCGCATCTGGCGGCGGCTCGGATAATAGAGATAAAGCCCCGCGAAAGGCTGGCACCAGTCGTCCAGAACCCGAACAAGATGCCTTTCCGCCAAAGCGTCGTGAACATAGGCCTCGAACAGATAAGCAAGTCCGGTGCCGTTCAGAGCTGCTTCCAGAATAACTCTGTCATCGTTGACGATCAAAGGCCCTTCAATTGCAATTTCCTGCACCTCGCCTGCCTTTTCGAATTCCCAGCGATAGGTTTGTCCGCTCGGAAAGCGATGGCGAATACATGCGTGCTGCAAAAGATCGCGCGGTTCGACGGGGACCAAACGGTTCTCAAAATAAACAGGTGCTGCAACGATTGCTGCACGCACATTGCCGGTCAACCGCGTTGCAATCATATCCGCTTCGAGGCTCTCACCGAGACGCACGCCTGCGTCGAAGCCAGCCGCCACGATATCGGTGAAGCCATTTTCCACCCGCAGATCAAGTGTAATGTCGGGATAAGCTCTGGCGAATTCGCCCAGACGCGGAGCGATGACAAGTTGCGCCGCCACATAGGGCGCTGTGATGCGCAGCACCCCCGACGGTCGATCCCGCGAATCGACGGCGGCACCCAAAGCCGCATTGATCTCCTCAAGCGCCGGTGCCAGCCTCTCCAGCAATTGCCGCCCGGCCTCCGTCGGGGCGACGCTGCGTGTTGTGCGTGCAAGAAGACGCACGCCCAGACTGTCCTCCAGTGTTGCCACTGCGTGGCTGACGGCCGAGGGCGCAATCGCCAGTTCGCGTGCTGCGCCACGGAAACTTCCATGCGCTGCAACGGCGGCAAGAACGGCAAGCTGTGACAGTTGGCTTCGATTCATTGTTACAAATTACAGAACAAGCCGTGAAAATAAATCGGTATTATCGAACTTACCGCCCCGTTTTATTGTTTGCGACATGGTCCTCGGTCGGAACGCAGCCACTGCCAAGGCGCATCCAGCCGGAATCTCCTCCCGATTTTCCCGCACAATTTTCAGTACTTTCAATCAATCATTCGAAAGGAACTACAATGCAACAGCGCAAACTCGGCCAGCAACTGAGCGTTTCTGCCCTTGGTTTCGGCTGCATGGGAATGACCTATGCTTATGGTGGACAGGATGAACAGGATGCGATCCGCACGCTGCATCGCGCCGTCGATCTTGGCGTGACATTTTTCGATACGGCAGAAGTCTATGGTCCGTTCGAGAACGAGAAACTCGTCGGCAAGGCACTCAAGTCTTTCCGTGACCGGGTGACGATTGCAACGAAGTTCGGCTTCAAGATCGAAGACGGCCAGATGAAGGGTGTCGATAGCCGCCCTGAACATATTCGCGACGTAGCCGAGGCCTCCCTGAAACGGCTCGGCATTGATGTGATCGATCTGTTCTACCAGCACCGCGTCGATCCATCCGTGCCGATCGAAGATGTGGTTGGCACCTTGAAAGACCTGGTTGATGAGGGAAAGATACGCGCCATCGGTCTTTCGGAAGCGGGTAGCGCCACCTTGCGCCGCGCGCATGCGGTCCACCCCATCGCCGCGCTGCAAAGCGAGTATTCGCTATGGGCACGCGATCCGGAAGACAATGTGCTGCCGGTCTGCCGTGAACTCGGCATCGGTTTCGTTCCCTATAGCCCGCTTGGGCGCGGTATGCTGACCGGCACATTGCGCTCACAGTCCGATCTCGCCGAAGACGATTTCCGCAAGACGCTGCCGCGTTTCCAGCCGGGCAATCTGGAAGCCAACAACCGGCAGGTGGATCGCATCGTCGAGATCGCACAGGAAAAGCAGGTCACGCCCGCGCAACTGGCGCTGGCATGGGTGCTAAGCCGGGGCGATTTTATCGTGCCGATCCCCGGCGTCCGCAAGATCCATCATCTGGAAGACAACGTGAAAGCCGTGAACATCGTGCTGACAGAGCAAGATCTCCAGCGTCTGGATGAGGTATCCGCACCCGACCTGATCGCAGGCAAGCGTTATAACGAACAGCAACTTGCGCTGACGGGTCTTTGATTAGAGCGCCGATCTGTTTCAATCCGATCGAAACGCGCTCTAAATGTTCCAAATAAAAAGGGAGCCCGTCGGGCTCCCTTTTTATTACATCCTGCGCAAGGCTGGCGGTGCAAGCGTCAGAAGCCCGGCCAGCGTCATGGCAAAGCCGACCCATAGCGGTGCATGCAAGCCATAGCCTGCCTCCATTGCCTGTCCGCCAACCCACGGCCCAAGCCCGAGACCGATATTGATGACCGATGCGTGCATGGCGTTCACCAGCGCGCCCGGATGCGCGATCCGCATCACCCTCGCGATAAAGGCAGGATTAAGCGCAATGCCCGTCAGGCCGATCATCACGATGGCAAGGATTGCAGCCGGTTTCAACTCGGCGAAAAGCGCGAAAATCAGCATGGCCGACAGCATCAGCACGAGGCCGATGGCGATTGTGGGGATCGTGTGACGGTCGGCAAAGCGGCCAGTGACATAGTTGCCAACGATATTGGCGCCGCCATAGACTGCAAGCAACAATGGCACCTGCATCGCGGAGAAGCCGGCAAGCTGCACCGTAATCGGCGACAGATAGCTGTAGACGGCGAAGGACGAGCCGATGACCAGCGCGCTGGTGGCATAGGCGGCCCAGAGTTTCGGCTTGCGCATCTCCTTCAGTTCAGAGCGCAGATCGGCCTGCGGCGTATCGGGCGACGACTCGATCTTGATTGCGATGACAAGAGCGCAAACCAGAATCAGGACTACAATAGCCCAGAAGCTGGCCCGCCAGCCGAACGCATTGGTGACCGCGGTCGCGATGGGCACGCCGAAGACCGTGCAGAGCATGAGGCCGGCAAAGACCAGCGATGAAGCCCGTCCGCGTAGTTCCGGTCCGACGAGTTGTGCCGTGATGGCAAGCATCAGCCCGAAGCTCGTTGCCGCCGCCATGCCGGTCAGAACACGGGCGATCAGCAGAATTTGGAAGCTGCTTGTGGATGCCGCCACGCTTTGCGCCGCCGCATAAAATACGAGCAGAATCAAAAGCCCACGCTTGTTCTCGATCTTCAACGCCAGAAACAGGATCGTGACCAGCGGTCCTCCGATCATCATGCCAAGCGCATAGAGCGAAATCAGATTGCCTATATCAGCAATGGAACGGTCGAATGCCACCTGAAGCGACGGCAGCATGCCCGAGATCATGAGTTCGGAAGTCGTGAGCGCGAACACGCCTAAGCTGAGGCAATAGACAACCAGCGGGATCGCTCGCGCCTTTTGCGAAGACGCAGAAACCTCTTCCGCCGCAAGGGCGGATTCGCACGTATCGTTCATGGGACGAATCCTAATTATATAGTGTAGACTACATAATTAATATCGCCTTGCCCGAAAGGGTCAAGAGAATTATATAAGGATGATTACAGAAAGGGAGAAAAATGGTTCCACGCGGACGCCCGCGCAGCTTTGACCGCGACGCAGCGCTGGACAAGGTGATGAAGGTTTTCTGGGCCAAAGGCTATGAGTGCGCCCAGATCAACGACTTCACGACCGCCATCGGCATTACGCCGCCAAGCTTCTATGCCGCCTTCGGCAATAAGGAGCAGGCGTTTCGTGAAGCCGTCGACTATTACCGTCGTACCATCGGCGCCGCTCCTTTCGACGCACTGGAAAACGCGACCACCATTCAGGAGGGCATGCGCCGCTGGCTGGAGCTGGGCGCGGACAGTGCTTTCGCCTGCCCGGCGGGCGGTTGCATGATCAGTGTGAGCTCGATCCAGTGCAAACCGGAAAATGTGCCTGTGAAGGAATTTCTCCAGGCTATCCGCCGCGCAAATCATGACCGGCTTTCCAAGCGCCTCCAGCAAGCGGTAGCGACAGGCGACCTGCCTGCCGATGCCGATATTGCGCAGATGACCGAATTTTATCACATGATCCAGCAGAGCATTTCTTTTGAAGCCCGTGACGGCAATTCGCGCGCCGCGGTGCAAAAAATCATCGATATGGCGATGATGGCTCTGCCCGCAAGGACGCGGCAGGCCGCTGAATAGCTTCATTAGAGCGCATTTCGATCTGACTGGATCAGATCGACGCTCTAACGTCTTCTATTTCAAGCATAATCTTATCGATCCTCGTTTTACTCCGGTCGGATTATGCTCTAAAAAAGCCCGCCAGATGGCGGGCTTTCTATTTCATTTTTAGCCGCGCAGTACGCCGCCAGTCTGCTTGGCCACGCTGGCCACGACCTGCTTCGATAGTGCTTCCAGATCTTCATCCGTCAATGTGCGGTCCTGTGGCTGCAACAGCACCTCAACCGCAATCGACTTCTTGCCTTCACCAAGCGAAGCACCAGTGAAAATGTCGAAGACCTGAACGCCGACGATCAGCTTCTTGTCAGCAGACGAAACCGCCTTCACGAGATTTCCGGCTTCTACATCTGCATCCACCACAAACGCGAAATCGCGCTTGAGGCTCTGGAACTGCGAAAGGTTCAAAGCCGGCTTGGTGCGCGTGGACTTTGCCTTCGGCTCAGGGATCGCATCGATATAGACTTCAAAGCCGCAAAGTGCACCCGAAACATCAAGTGCTTCCAGCGTATCGGGATGGAACTCGCCGAAAGTACCCAAAACCACCTTCGGTCCGAGCTTCAACGTACCCGAACGACCCGGATGGAACCAATCGGGACCGCCAGCTTCGATCTGGATACGATCAACCGGAGCGCCGGCAGCTTCCAATGCGGCAAGCGCATCGGCCTTGGCGTCGAACACGCCGACCGGGGCCGCATTGCCAGCCCAGAAACGGCCCGAGCCGTCAACCTTGGCCGTACCGCGGCGCACGCCGCCCGCAACGCGACGCTGCTTGTCCGGCGTATCGCCTTCATAGATGCCCGAGACCTCAAACAGTGCCGTGTCGCCGAAACCGCGATCCGCATTGCGCTGTGCAGCGACCAGCAGACCCGGCAGAAGCGACGGGCGCATGTCCGACATATCGGCGGCAATCGGGTTGGCAAGCTTCAGTTCCGGCTTGCCGCCGCCGAACGCCTTGGCCTGTCCTTCAGAAATGAAGGAATAGGTCACGGCTTCCATCATGCCGCGCGAGGCGAGCATGCGGCGGGCATAACGGGTTCTGATCTGCAAGGTCGTCAGAATACGGCCATTGACGGCACCATGGTTCGGCAGCGGCTGCGGATCGATCTGGTTGATGCCATGAATGCGCATGACTTCTTCAACAAGGTCAGCCTTGCCTTCCACATCGCCACGCCATGACGGAACGATTGCCCTGATGACCTTGCCGTCACCTTCGACGCCGAAGCCGAGACGCTTCAGAATATCGAGCGACGCTTCGTAGGACACCTCAATACCCGTCAGGCGCTTGACTTCCGATACCGGGAAATCGATCACGCGCGGCTCAGGCTTGCTATATCCGACCACGTCGAGAACTGTCGGCTCGCCGCCGCAGAGTTCCAGCACCAGCTTGGTCGCGATTTCTGCACCCGGAACCATCATTTCCGGATCGACGCCACGCTCAAAACGATAGCGCGCATCGGTAACGATGCCCAACTCGCGGCCCGTGCGCGCAATCATGCGCGGCTCCCATAGAGCCGATTCGATCAGCACATCGGTGGTGTTTTCATCACAACCGGAATGCTCACCGCCCATGATACCGGCAATCGATTCGGGACCGTTCTCATCGGCAATCACATACATGCCCGGCTTGAACTTATACTCACGCTGATCGAGGCCGAGAATGGTTTCGCCATCCTTTGCCAGACGCACCGTCAGATTGCCCTTGACCTTGGCAGCGTCGAAGACGTGCAGCGGACGGCCCTGATCGAAAGTCACATAATTGGTGATGTCCACTAGCGCATTGATCGGACGCAGGCCGATAGCCTTGAGACGCTGCTGCATCCATTTCGGGCTTGGGCCATTCTTCACGCCCTTAACCATGCGCAACGCGAAGCCGGTGCAGAACGGGTTCGCGGCATCCTGATCCAGAATAACCTTGACCGGCGTTTCACCTTCGCCCTTGACGGCGTCCGGCAGCGTGTTCTTGAGCGTGCCGAGACCGGCAGCGGCAAGATCGCGTGCAATGCCGTGAATGCCGGTGCAATCGGCGCGGTTCGGCGTCAGGCCGATTTCGATCACCGCATCGTCCAGTCCGGCATAGGTTGCAAAGCTGGTGCCGACCGGAGCATCTTCCGGCAGGTCGATGATGCCATTGTGCTCGTCGGAAAGCTCCAGCTCGCGTTCGGAACACATCATGCCGAAGCTTTCGACACCGCGAATCTTGCCAACGGAAAGCGTGACATCAAGGCCCGGAACATAGTCGCCCGGACGGCCGAGAACGCCAACCAGACCGGCACGTGCATTCGGTGCGCCGCAAACGACCTGAACCGGCTTGCCATCACCCGTATCGACGGAAAGTACGCGCAGCTTGTCGGCATCCGGATGCTGAACAGCGCTCACGACCTTCGCGATCTTGAAGGCTTTGAAAGCAGCGCGGTCGTCGACCGATTCCACTTCCAGACCGATATCGGTCAGTTTTTCGACGATCTGTTCCAGCGTCGCATCGGTTTCAAGGTGATCCTTGAGCCAGGAAAGCGTGAATTTCATTTGTGTTGTCCCTTCCTGTCCTTACGCGCTCAGTCCGCCGAAAAGCGTCGGAATGTCGAGCGGACGGAAACCGTAATGTTCGATCCAGCGCACATCGGCGTCGAAGAAGGCGCGCAGATCCGGCATGCCGTATTTCAGCATGGCGATGCGATCGATGCCCATGCCCCAGGCAAAGCCCTGATAGATGTCCGGATCATAACCGGAAGCGCGCAGCACATTCGGATGCACCATGCCGCAGCCCAGAATTTCGAGCCAGTCATTGCCCTCGCCGAACTTCACATGCGGGCCGGAACGGTCGCACTGAATATCCACTTCAACCGATGGCTCAGTGAACGGGAAGAAGCTCGGGCGCATGCGCATCTTGACCGAAGGCACTTCGAAGAAGGCCTTGCAGAACTCCTCCAGCACCCATTTCATGTTGGCGACATTGGCCGACTTGTCCACGACCAGACCTTCGACCTGATGGAACATAGGCGAATGGGTGGCGTCGGAATCCATGCGGTATGTCTTGCCCGGAATGACAATGCGGATCGGCTCGTCGCGGCCTTCCTTGTCACGGATGGCGGCAAACTTCTCCATCGTGTGCACCTGCACCGGCGAAGTGTGCGTGCGCAACAGCTTGCGCTCGCCCTTCTCATCCGCATTGAAGAAGAAGGTGTCATGCATTTCACGCGCCGGATGACCTTCGGGGAAGTTCAGCGCTGTGAAATTGTAATAGTCGGTTTCGATATCCGGACCTTCGGCAATTGAGAAACCCATATCGGCGAAGATTGCCGTGATCTCGTCGATGACCTGTGAAATCGGATGGATGCGACCGCGCGATGCAGCGCTTTCGCGCACCGGCAGTGTCACATCGACCTTCTCATGCTCAAGGCGCGCTGTAATCGCCTGTCGGCGCAGGTCCGCCTTGCGCTCGGTCAGCGCTTCGGTAACGCGGTTCTTCAAGCCGTTGATGGCCGGGCCCTGTGCCTGGCGCTCTTCCGGCTTCATGCTGCCCAGCGTCTTCAGCTTTTCCGAAACCGAGCCCTTCTTGCCAAGAGCGGCGACACGCACGGCTTCAATGGCAGGCTCGTCAGCCGCCGCCGCGATGTCTTCGAGAATCTGCCGTTCAAGTTGTTCTAGATCACTCATTGTTTAAATCCCTGTCGTGCCTGCGGCACTCCACGCCTCTTGTTTTGAG
>JACDJC010000133.1_pt1 | contig 96765 bp, 91 predicted proteins | sample 7454191 | NCBI WGS metagenome assembly JACDJC01 (sample SAMN14253291, study PRJNA609438) | sludge metagenome | isolation source: sludge after 25d culture with pyrite and EDTA | collected 2018-12-20 | reverse complement strand
GGGCATCAATTCGTACTTGAAGGCTTGAAGACGCTGCATGTTTAGCTGGATATATTTACAGCTGACAGTATAGGACGGCTACGCCGTCCGCGCTATCCATCCCTGACGTGAACGACAGAGCTTTCTGCGCAATCTGGTAAACATGATCCACAATGCCCGCGGCCACAAGCACCGCGCGCACAGCGACGACACCTGATCCCGCAGTAACCCACGACATCGCCAAGCCAGGAACCAAAAAGGGCGGGGAATCCCCCGCCCTTGCCTGCATCCGGCACCCTGCCTTGTGAGCAGGGCACCGATGACACCCTTACCGTACCTCGGCCAGCTGATCCAGAATTCCCGGATTCTCCAGCGTCGATACATCCTGCGTGATCGGCTCACCGTTTGCCACCACCCGCAACAGACGGCGCATGATCTTCCCAGAGCGTGTCTTGGGCAGATTCTCGCCAAAACGGATCTCGCGCGGCTTCGCGATCGGCCCGATCTCGCGAGCCACCCAATCACGCAACTGCCTGGCCATCGCGTCCGCCTGCTCGCCATACGGCAGCGGACCATTGAGCACCACGAACGCCACCACCGCCTCGCCCGTCATATCGTCCGGGCGGCCGACCACCGCGGCCTCGGCCACCAGTTCGTGCGCCACCAGCGCAGACTCGACCTCCATCGTGCCCAGACGGTGGCCCGACACATTCAGCACATCATCGATGCGCCCCATGATCCAGAAATAGCCGTCCTTGTCGCGTTGCGCACCATCGCCCGCCAGATAATAGCCCTTCAGCTCCGGCGGGAAATACGTCTTCTTGAAGCGCTCCGGATCCCCCCAGATCGTGCGGATCATCGAAGGCCAGGGACGACGCACCACCAGAAAGCCACCCTTGCCGGCGTCGACCTCCTCGCCCACTTCATCCACCACCGCCACATCGATCCCCGGCAGCGGCAGCGTGCACGAACCCGGCTTGAGCGTCGTGACCCCCGGCAAGGGATTGATCATGTGCCCGCCGGTTTCCGTCTGCCACCACGTATCGATCACCGGGCAGCGTTGCCCGCCCACGTTGTTGTAATACCAGACCCAGGCTTCCGGATTGATCGGTTCGCCCACCGAGCCGATGATGCGCAGCGAACTCAGGTCAAACGCTTTCGGGTGCATCCTCGGATTGGCTTCAGACAGCTTGGTCAGCGAACGAATCGCCGTGGGCGCCGTATAGAACACCGTCACCTTGTGATCCTGGATCATGCGCCAGAAACGGCTCGCGTCCGGATAGGTCGGCACCCCCTCGAACACGATCTGCGTCACCCCCGCCGCCAGTGGCCCGTAGGTCACATAGGAATGTCCCGTCACCCAGCCCACATCGGCCGTGCACCAGAACACGTCTCCCGGTTTTGCATCGAAGGACCACTTCATGGTCGTCAGCGCCCACAACAGAAAGCCGCCGCTGGCATGTTGCACGCCCTTGGGCTTGCCGGTGGATCCCGAGGTGTACAGGATGAACAGCGGATGATCCGCATTCACCGACACCGGCGGGCAATCGCCGGACTGCCCGCGGACCACATCGTGCCACCACAGATCGCGCCCCTCGTGCCACTGCACTGCAGATCCGGCGCGACGGTAGGTGATCACGTGGCGTACCGCCTCGCAGCCGCCCATGGCCAGCGCTTCGTCCACCGCATTCTTCAGCGGAATCGTCTTGCCGCCACGCAGCTGCGCATCGGCGGTGATCACCAGCGTGGCGCCCACGTCGACCGCGCGCTCGTGGATGCTCTTCGATGAAAAGCCGCCAAACACCACGGAGTGGATGATGCCCAGGCGCGCACAGGCCTGCATGGCCACCACTGCCTCGATCGACATCGGCAGGTAAATGATGGCCCGCTCGCCCGTCTGGAAGCCCAGCGCCTTGATCGCATTGGCAAATTGCGACACCTGCGTGTGCAGTTCCCTGTAGGTGACCCGTGTGACCTGGCCGTCATCGGCTTCGAAAATGATGGCCGTGGTGTTTTCCACGGGGGTGCCCATATGCTTGTCCAGGCAGTTTGCCGATACATTCAGTTCGCCGTCCGGGAACCACTTGTAAAATGGCGCATCGGATGCGTCCAGCACCTGGGTGAAGGGCCTGGTCCAGTGCAGGCTTTCCCTGGCCAAGCGCCCCCAGAACGCATCAGGGTCCTGCCGTGCTTCATCACACAGCGCCCGGTAAGCCGCCATCCCGGCCACATTCGCCTGCGCAACCAGGTCGGCGGGTGGCGGAAACACCCGATTTTCCACCAATATCGATTCAATCTCCGTGGTCATGGCTCGCTCCTGTGCATTGTGAAGACGGCACGTCATTGTCCGAACGGCGCCGGCACTTCATTGTTTGAATGGCGCAACCGTACCGCATGATTCTTACTCGATACTGACAACGACAGTCTGCGAATCGACCGCGCCGGCCGCGTCGCGAGCCCGCATGCCGCGCCTGAAATCCAGACGCCCCAGCAACCACAGTCCGGCCAGGAAAAAAAGGCCGGTGGCCAGCAGCGCCACGCGGTGATTGCCATGCGTTGCCCAGACCAGCAGGCCATAGGACAGCGGCCCCACGACCGCCGCCAGCTGGACGGCAAAGGTCCACAGGGCGAAAAATTCAGCCGGACGCCGGGCGGGCGCCAGCACCCCGACCATGGCGCGCCCGGCGCTCTGGCTGGTCCCCATGCACAGGCCCGCCAGCGCGGCCGCAGCCCAGAAGACAAGCAGCGTGCGCGCCGACGCCGCCAGCAGCACCATGAGAAGCCAGCCTGCCAGAGTCAGTGCCAATGCGGGCTTGTGGCCGATCCGATCCTGCAGATAACCGAAGCCGAAGGCGCCCAGCGCCGCGCCGATATTCACCAGGAACACCAGCAGCATGGTCTGACGCATGTCAAAGTGCATCACCTCGGTGGCGTAGACCGCCGACAAGGTGATCACCACTGCAATCCCCGCCTGGTAACAGGCAATGCACATCAGCAAGCGCCGAAAATCCGGGAAATCGCGGCGCGTCTCGTGCCAGGCCTGGCGCAACTGCGTCAGCATCGCCACGGGCGCCTGCGCGCTGCGCACGGCCGGCTCGCGCAGCCACAGGAACGCCGGCAATGCCGCCACGGCAAACAGGGCCGCCGTCAGTCCCATGATCCAGGGCACGTAGTCGGGGGCCGTCAGGCCGCGCGCTTCCGCCGCCGAAGCGACCCACAGAGAAAGGCCCAGGGCCAGCATGCCGCCGAAATAACCGAAACTCCAGCCCCAGCCGGATACGCGTCCCATGGCCTCGGGCCGGGCCAGGCTGGGCAGAAACGACGCCACAGCCGATTCACCGATGCAATAGCACAGATTGGACAAGGCCAGAAACAGCAACCCGGCAAGAATGTCGCCCGGACCGATGCCGGCCAGCGCGACTGTAGCCACAACGCAGCCCAGCGTGCTGCCGAACAGCAGCCGGCGGTGACCGGCCCGGGCATCCGCTCGCGCACCCAGCCACGGCATGGTCAGCATGACGGCCAGATACGACAGCGACAGCGCCGCCGTCAGAGCCAGCGTGCCCCAGCCGCGCCCCGCCGCCACCACACCGACAAAGTAGGCGTTGAATACCGTTGTAAGGACGACCGTCGTGTAGCCGGAATTGGCGAAGTCGTACATCGCCCAGGACCAGACTTCACGCCGCCCCACTCCGGGCTGCAACGAGGAGGCCGCACATGCGGCCTCCTGCATGCGCGGCCCCGCGTTGCCGGAATCCGCACTCTCGCCAGGCCCCGACGTGGAGGCGCCCGTACCCTGGCGACGGCTCACAGGACGGAACGGATCTGCTCGAGCGCGGCCGGATCCTCGATGGTGGTCAGGTCGCCCGGATCACGGCCCTCGCACAGGGCCACGATCGCCCGGCGCAGGACCTTGCCGGAGCGGGTCTTGGGCAGGCTGTTGACGAAAAGAATGCGTGCGGGCCGGGCCACCGCCCCATTGCGCTGCTCGATGACCCGCTTGATCTCGGCTTCCAGGCGCTCACGGCTGCCCGCCCCGGACAGCAGATCCGGATTGCGCAGCACGGCAAAGGCCATGGCCTCCTGACCCTTGATCGAATCCGCCACGCCCACCACGGCGGATTCTGCCACGGCGGGGTGGGTGTTGACCGATTCCTCGATTTCGCGTGTGCCGAGCCGATGGCCCGCCACGTTGATCACGTCATCAGTGCGCCCCAGGATGTACCAATAGCCGTCCTCGTCGACCAGCCCCCAGTCGAAGGTGGAATAGCTCATGCGCCCCGGAAAGGATTCGAAATAGGTGTGCACAAACCGCTCGTCATGGCCCCAGATCGTGCTCATGGCACCCGGCGGAAGCGGTGGCTCGATGGCGACCACCCCCTTCCGGTTGGGGCCGCTGTCCTGGCCATCGGCTTCGTTGACGATGCGCACATCAAAGCCGAACACCGGAAAGGTGGGGCTGCCAAAACGCGTCGGGACTTCCTCGACCCCGGGCTGCGCCGAGAGGATCGGCCAGCCGGTTTCCGTCTGCCAGTAATTGTCGATCACCGGCTTGTCCAGAGCTTCGGAGAGCCATTGCCCGGTCAACTCGTCCAGCGGTTCGCCGGCCAGATAGATGCGCTCCAGGCTGGACAGGTCATGCTGGTGCAACAGGGCCGGGTCGTGCTTTTTCAGCACGCGAATGGCGGTGGGGGCGGAAAACAGGGCATTGACCCGATGGCGCTCGACAATGCGCCAGAGGATGGCGGCATCCGGACGCACGGGGGTGCCTTCGTACATGACGGTCGCCTGTCCATTCAGCAGCGGGCCATAGACCACATAGGAATGCCCGACCACCCAGCCCACGTCACTGCTGGAAAAATAGACATCACCCGGCTTGCCGCCAAAGATGTATTCCATGGATGCACACAGGGCCACGGCGTAGCCGCCGACATCGCGCTGCACGCCTTTCGGATTGCCCGTCGTGCCCGAGGTATACAGCACGTAGCTGGGTTCGTTCGATTCCAGCCAGACGACCGGCACCCGATCATCCAGATGGCGTGCCCGCAGCGTCTCATAATCCAGGTCCCGGCCCGCCACCAGATCCATGGGTGCCAGGCCGCGATTCACCAGGATCACGTGCTCGGGGGCATGGTGCGACTGACCGATGGCCTGATCCAGCAGGGGCTTGTACGCAATGGGACGCCCGCCACGCGAACCCGCATCGGTGGAAACGATCACCCGCGGCTGCGCATCATCGATGCGCTGAGCCAGGTTGTGTGCCGCGAAGCCACCAAACACCACGGAATGAATCGCACCGATGCGCGCACAGGCCAGCATGAAGAAGGCGGCCTGCGGGATCATCGGCAGATAGATCAGGACGCGATCGCCCCGAACCACACCCAGCGCCTGAAGCATCGCCGCGGCGGCATGGACTTCGCGCGCCAGTTCGGCGCGCGTGTAGACGATTTCCTGATCGACTTCGGTGGAGACCCAGATCAGCGCCGGCTGATCGCCACGGGTATCGAGCCAGCGATCGACGGCGTTATGGCACAGATTGGTGCGCCCACCGACGAACCAGCGGGCAAAGGGCGGACTGGAATAATCCAGCACCCGTTCAAACGGCGTTTCCCAATGGATGCGCCGGGCTTCACGCGCCCAGAAGGCTTCCCTGTCCTGGATCGACTGACGATGAAATTCACGGATTTTCTGCATGGGCCTGTCTCCGTTGTCACCCGCAGCCCCCGAAGAAGCTGCGGGAAGGTCGTGATGGATTTGTTTTGCGTCACATGCTACACCCAGCACCGACCATACGGCGCAAGCCTGACGCGAGACTGACAACAGCATTCCTCGGTGCGCAGGCACTGCGCCGCCGCATTTGCGATGCTCCCGAAAAGACCTGTACAAAAAACCTGATTTACCTGACGCGACCGATCCATTAGAATCTGGGGGTTGTCCGCACAGCGGGCAGCCTCCAGATCAACCCGATGTTTTCTGATCCGGTGCGCAGCCTTCATTCATCTGGCCCAGTCTCACCAGGGGCCAGATGAATGGGGTGCAGATGCGTGACCCAGAAGCCTGATCCCGCTGCGAATGGATGGCCAGCCAGGCTGCTCGCATGGGTCGGGCTTGCCGGAAGAAAGTGTCGACGCATCAGCCTGTTCGCCCATGCCACCGCCACATTCAGCCACACCACCACCGCGTTTTTGTCCGCATTTTCCCAGCCGCCCGCTGAAACTCCTGCTGTGTGCCGGCGTCGTGGCGCTCGCGGGTTGCGCCACCCAGCCTCGCCAGAGCGCAGACGCCCAGACTGCCACCGAACACCCTCTGCGGGACAGTTTCCTGTTGACCACCCGGTCGGATCCGCTCGGAGCCTGGCTGGACACCAAACAAAGCCTTGCCATCGATTACCCCCAGCCAGACACCTATGGTGGCACCAACCCGGCACCCAAAACGCTTGTTTCCACGGCCATGAAATTCCTGGGCGTGAAGTACCGCTACGGCGGCGACGCGCCCGGCGAGGGCTTTGACTGCAGCGGCCTGGTCGCCTATGCAGCGGAAAAGTCCCTGGGCTTGAAGCTGCCTCGCACGGCGCGCGGCCAAGCCCAGGAAGGCACCTCCGTGCGCCGCGATGAACTGCGCCGCGGCGACCTGGTGTTCTTCAACACCCTGGGCCACCGCTTTTCCCACGTGGGCATATACCTGGGCGACCACAAGTTCGTGCACGCGCCCCGCACCGGCGCCGCCGTGCGCGTCGAGAGCATGGACATCGCCTATTGGCGCAAACGCTATAACGGCGCGCGGCGATTGGTGACGCAGTCGGAAACCGCGCGCCGCTGACTGCCGGCCCGGCCAATATCCTGGCGCAATGGACAGGTCTTGCAGTAGCCGGACTGATCCAGGGCCTGCTGCATGCTGCATACCGATCGCCGGCAGGCCACCACCCGGATGCCTGCCCGCTGCGCCGCAGCACGGAATGTCTTCATGACATTGTGCCCAAGAAAATCCGTCAGCAAAATGACCAGATCCGTGCCTGAAGGCAGCGACGGCGCCTTCTTCTGATGGACGGGGTCCCGGCCGCTGATGTGGTGGCCGATTGCGATATTATGATCGCGCAGCAGATCGGGAATGTTGCCCAGCCGGTCTGCCCCGACAATCAATGCACTGACTTGCGACTGCGCCATGATGATCGCTCCTGATGTGCGGCGACAAGGCGGGTCCGGAGACCTGCCGTATTTGGACTGTACTGTTGAATCGTACAAGTGTAATGATAATCATTGTGATTTACGCACGCAATACGATTTTATCCTGAACGCATGACATGCCCCCCGGACCCGACGGGCGTTCCACATGGCGGAACGCGCATCGAGCCTGAGCCCTGACGCTTTGTGCCCGGATCACCCGGGGTTGGCAGCAAGATCCGCAGCAATTCAGTCACCCGTAAATTTACATTCAGTTTCTTGTTACCTGCACAGGCGCAAAATGCGGCTAAAGGACAACCCACAGGAGACGAATTCATGTCCACCCTCTTTCGACGCGGCCTGCCTTGGGCGGCCATCGTCCTGGCCCTGGGGCTGGGTAGCGCCACCAGCCAGGCGGCCGACAATCAGATCGTGCTGGGCGCGTCCGTCCAGCTGACCGGCCCGGTCGCCAACACGGGCCGCTATTATCGCGATGCCTATCAGTTCGCCATTGACCGGATCAACCAGAAGGGCGGCGTTCAGGTCGGTGACAAGCACTACACCCTGGCACTGAAGCTTTATGACAATCAGTCCGACGTCAACCTGAGCGTGCGCCAGTACACGCAGCTCGTGTCCCGGGACAAGGTGAACTTCCTGCTTGGCCCCTTCGCCAGCAACTTTGCCCTGGCAGATTCCGCCGTGTCTGAAAAATATCAGATCCCCATGGTCCAGGGCGGGGGCGCATCGGACCAGATCTTTGCGCGCGGCTTCAAGTATGTGTTCGGCACGCTGGCACCGGCCAGCAATTATTTCGGCAGCACCATTGCGCTGTTCAAGCAGCTCAAGCCTGAACCAGCCAAGGTCGCCCTGCTCTACGCGGATGACTCCTTTGACGTTTCGGTGGCCAAGGGCACCCGGCCCTTTCTGGAGAAAGCCGGCGTGAAGACCGTGCTGGACGAGCGTTACAGCTCCAATGCCAGCGATTTCAACACCCTGCTGTCACAGATCAAGGCAAAGCAGACCGATGCCGTACTGGTCGCCGGCCACGAAACCGAGATCCTGAACTTCATCCGTCAGGCCAAGAGCCTCGACGTATCACCCAAGCTCTACTCGTTCACGGTGGGTGTGCCCAGCGAGGACTTCCGCAAGGCGCTGGGCCCCGATGCAAACTATGCCTTCGGCATGACGGCCTGGCTGCCCAGCGAAAACCTGAAGGACGAGTGGTTTGGCGACGCGGCGCAGTTTGCCAAGGCCTGGGAAGCCAAATACCAGTATGAGCCGGACTACCATGCGGCCTCGGGCGTGTCGGATGTGGAAACCGTCGTCAAGGCCATCGAAAAAGCGGGCACACTGGACCCCAAGGCCGTGCGCGACACCCTGGCAGCCAGTGACTTCCAAAGCCTCTATGGCCATATCGCCTTTGCCGCCAACGGCCAGATCAGCCTGGATCAGACCGTGATTCAAGTGCAGGATGGCCAGCCGGTGGCCATATTCGATGGCAGCAAGATCCTGCACGCACCCGAATACCCGATGCCCGACTGGTCCAGGCGCTGATCGACCCGCACCCTCCGACAGAGGCCGCCCGTGGATCTGCTGCTGCAAATACTTCTGAACGGCATCCTGCAGGGCGGGCTGTACGCCATCATGGCGCTCGGCCTGGCCCTGGTCTGGGGGGTGCTCAATATCGTCAACCTGGCGCATGGCGCCTTCATCATGCTGGGCGCCTACATTTCCTGGTACACCTTCACCTGGTTTGGCCTGGATCCGTTCCTGGGCCTGCCCGTCACGGCCGCACTGATGTTCGTCCTGGGGTATGCCGTGCAGCGCGGCATCCTGAACCTGATCGTGAAGGCGCCCATGTTCAACACCCTGCTGATCACCTTCGGCCTGGAGGTCGTGCTGACCTACCTGGCACAACTGGCGTTCTCGGCCGACTTCCGCACCATCAACCCGGGCTATTCCGGGCGCAACATGGACCTGCTGGGCCTGACGGTGCCGGTGGTGCGCCTGGCCGCCTCGGGCGTGGCCATCTTGCTGACGCTGGTCATGTGGCACTTTCTGCTGCATACCCGTCTGGGCCGTGCCATCCGCGCCACGGCGCAAAACTTGTCCGCGGCCCGCCTGCATGGTGTCGAACCCCGGCATCTGTATGCCGTCACCTTCGGGCTGGGCCTGGCCCTGGCCGGGGCGGCCGGCGGCCTGTATGGCACGGTGTCGCAGATCAATCCGTATATCGGCGCCACCCTGACGGCCAAGTCCTTTGCGATCGCCATCATCGGCGGGCTGGACACCCCGCTGGGGGTGATTGCCGGCGGGCTGGTCCTGGGCCTGATCGAGGCCCTGACCACGCTGTACGTGGGTCCGACCTTCGCTGATGTGGCCAGTTTCGGCGTTCTGGTGCTGGTGCTGATCGTGCGCCCAAGCGGCCTGCTGGGAAGAACCGCATGAACGCCTGGCGCATCGTGCTGGCCGTGTTGATCCTGCTCGCCGCGGCGCTGCTGCCGCTGTACGGATCGGACACCTTGATCCAGTTCGGCATCAGCACGCTGCTGCTGGCCGTGCTGGCGCAGGGCTGGAACATCATCGGCGGCTATGCCGGCTATCCGTCTTTCGGCAACTCGGTCTTTTATGGGCTGGGCGCCTATGGCGTGGCCATCGCCATGGTGCAGTGGCATCTGCCCTTTGCCGTGGGGCTGGGGTTCGGCGCCGCGCTGGCGGTCGTGTTTGCCTTTGCGCTGGGCATTCCGGTGCTGCGCCTGAAAGGTCATTATTTCGCCATCGCCACCCTGGCCCTGGCGCAGGTCATGGCGGCCATTGTGTCCAATGTGCCCCTGGCCGGCCAGAACATCGGGCTGGTCCTGCCGCCGCTGAACAATGATCCGCTGTTCTACGAACTGTCGCTGGCGCTGCTGGTGGCCGCCACACTGACGATCTGGTGGCTGACGCGCAGTCGCTTCGGCTTCGGCCTGATCGCCATCCGCGAAAACGAAGAAGGCGCCGTCGTGATGGGCGTGGACACCACCCGCTACAAGGTGCTGGCCTTTGCCCTGGCGGGGATTTTCAGTGCCCTGGCCGGCGGCATCCACGCCTACTGGATCACATTCCTGGATCCGGAAAGCGCCTTTGACATCACGCTGAACGTCAAGATGATCATCATGGCCGTATTCGGCGGGCCCGGCACGATTCTGGGTCCCATCATCGGTTCCGTCATCCTGTCGGCCATTTCCGAATTCCTGTCCAGCGAAGTCACCAGCATCGCGGGCCTGTTCTTTGGCGTGGTGATTGTCGTGGCGGTCGTGCTGATGCCGCGCGGCCTGGCCGACGTCATGCGCCGCTTCCACCGCACCGGCTGGCACTACTTCATCGAAAACGTCCGGATGCATCGGCTATGAGCACGCAGGATCGCTCCAGGCACACATGCCCCCTTGGGGGGACGACGTGCAGCGCCAGGGGGGCCGCATGAACCCGATCCTGGAAGCCCGCCAGCTCACGCGCCGCTTTGCCGGCCTGGTGGCCGTGCATGACGTCAGTTTTTCCCTGTCATCCGGCGAGATTCTGGGGTTCATCGGCCCGAACGGGGCCGGCAAGACCACGCTGATCAGCCTGCTCAGCGGCACGCTGACGCCCACCGAAGGCCAGGTCTGGTTCGACGGCCGACGCATTGACCGCCTGGCGGCCTTTCGCCGGGCGCGCCTGGGAATCGGCCGCACCTTCCAGATCATGCAGCCTTTTCCCGGACTGTCGGTGCTGGACAACGTGGCCGTGGGCGCCCTGTTCGGCCGGGGCGACGGCCAGCCCAAACTGCCACTGGCCCGGGAAAGTGCGCGTGAATGCCTGCAGTTTGTCGGCCTGGGCAAACACGTCGACCAGCGCGCCGAAGACCTGGGCGGCCCCGACCGCAAGCGTCTGGAACTGGCCAAAGCCCTGGCCATGCAGCCGCGCGTGCTGCTGTGCGATGAAGTCATGGCCGGCCTGAATCTGGTGGAGATCGACGAAGTCATCGACATCATCCGCAAGGTGCGCGACAGGGGCATCAGCATCATCGTCATCGAGCATGTGATCAAGGCCATCCGCAATCTGTCCGACCGCATCATGGTGCTGCACCACGGCGAAAAGATCGCCGACGGGGCACCCGACAGCGTGCTGAGCGATGAACGCGTGGTGGAAGCCTATCTTGGGAAAAAGCGCACATGAGCCCAGCCGCCCCCACACCCGAGCCCCTGCTCGTCATCCGGGACCTGTCCGCAGGCTATGGACTGGTGCGAGTCCTGCAATCCATTTCCCTGGAAGTCCGGCAGGCCGAGTTCCTGGCGCTGGTCGGCAGCAACGGCGCCGGCAAGACCACGCTGCTGCGCACGATCTCGGGGCTGCTGCCGCCGCACGCCGGAACCATCCACTGGGCCGGCACGTCGATTGGCGGACTCACGCCGGACCAGATCTTCCGCCAGGGCATCGTTCAGGTGCCCGAAGGCCGCCAGCTGTTTGCGCGCATGTCCGTTCAGGACAACCTGCTGATGGGCGCCTATCGGCGCGCGGACAAGGCGGCCGTGCGCGGCGATCTGGCGCGGGTCTACGAACTCTTCCCGCGCCTGGCGGAGCGCCGACGGCAGCTGGCGGGCAGCATGTCCGGAGGCGAACAGCAGATGTGTGCCATGGCGCGCGCCCTGATGGCACGCCCGCGGCTGCTGATGGTCGACGAGATGAGCCTGGGTCTGGCTCCCATCGTCGTGGACCAGCTGATGGACAATCTGGCAGCCATCCGCAAGCAGGGCGTCACCCTTCTGCTGGTGGAACAGGACATTCATCTGGCGCTGGCCGCAGCGGACCGTGCCTATGTGCTGGAGACCGGGCAGATCGTGCGCGAAGGCCTGGCACGTGACCTGATCGAAGATCCCGAGCTCAGGCGCGCCTATCTGGGGGTGTAGGCCTTCTCAGGCGCCGGCCGGTTGCAGCCCGGCTGGCAGGCTGCCCCCCGACACCACCTCGGCCACGACGTCGCGCGTCAGCTCCGGCGACAGCATTTCCAGCAGCACGTAGACGAAATCACGCAGAAACACCCCGCGCTTGATGGCCACGCTGGTCGTGTGCCGGCCAAACAGGTGACCGGCCGGCAAGCCCACCAGGCCCTTGTCGCGGCGCGGGTCAAAGGCCACGCCTGCAATGATGCCGATCCCCAGGCCGATGTCGGCATAGGTCTTGACCACATCGGCATCGATGGCCTCGAGCACGATATCCGGCAGGATGCCGGCCACTTCGAAGGCGTGGTCGATGGCACGGCGCCCGGAAAAGGCGCGATCATAGGTGACGATGGGGTACTGGGCCAAGTGCTCGAGCGACAGTTCACGTGCGGCGCTGGAGGTCAGGCTGGTCAGGGGATGGTCGGGCGGCACCACCAGCACGTGTTCCCAGGAATACACGGGCAGGGCCACCAGGCCGGCAGTCTCGGCCAGGGTTTCGGTGGCGATGGCCATGTCGGCCTGCTCATGCAGCACCAGGCGCGCCAGGTGTTCGGGATTGCCCTCGGCGAGGGACACATGGACTTTGGGAAAGCGCGCCCGAAAGGCCGGAATCACGCGCGGCAGCAGGTAGCGCGCCTGGGTGTGGGTGCAGGCGATCACCAGGGCACCCTCGTCACGCCGGGCGAACTCGTCACTGACTTTCTTCAGGTTGTCGACCTCGCGCATGATGCGGTCGATGACAACGGACACGGCCTGACCGGGTTTGGTCAGGCCCTTCAGCCGCTTGCCGTGCCGCTCGAAGATCTTGATCCCCAGTTCCTCTTCGAATTCAATGATGGCCTTCGAGACCCCGGGCTGCGAGGTATAGAGCGCGCGAGCGGCTTCAGTCAGATTGAAGTTGCGGCGGATGGTCTCGCGGACAAAGCGGAATTGCTGCAGGTTCATGCACGATGGCTCCGTGGAAGAAGTCATTATATGGAATATGGAACCTCGTAATCATGAATTTCAGCTATATGCTTAGCTGCCGGGAGATTCACCGCCACTCCGCGCCCGCGCCCCGATCACTTCATCGAAATCGTCGTGTTGACTTCGCGCGCGTGGGCCTGCCAGCGCGCCGTGATGGTCTTGGTCTGGGTCCAGAAATAGATCGACTGGCGCCCGTTGGGGCCCAGATCGCCCAGCTTGGAGGCACGCGACCCGGTGAAGCTGAACCAGGCCACCGGCACGGGGATGGGGATGTTGATCCCGACCTGACCCACTTCGACATTATTCTGGAAGTAGCGCGCAGCGCCCCCATCCTGGGTGAAGATCGACGTGCCGTTGCCGTTGGGGTTGGCGTTGATGAATTCAACGGCTTCTTCCAGGGTGTCCACCAATACGACCGAAAGTACCGGCCCGAAGATTTCCTCTTGGTAGATGGTCATGTCGCCCTTGACCCCACTGAAGATGGTCGGCCCGACAAAATTGCCCTGTTCATAGCCCGGCACCCGGACGCCCCGTCCGTCGAGCACCAATTCGGCACCCTCGTCCACGCCCTTCTGGATCAGGCCCTCGACCCGTTGGCGCGCCGGCTTCGAAATCAGCGGGCCCAGATCGGCCTTGCGATCCGATCCGACGTTGACTTTCAGCTTGCGGGCGCGTTCGACAAAGTCGGGCAGCCACTGCTGGGTTTCGCCCACCAGCACAAGCACGGAGATCGCCATGCAGCGTTCGCCCGCCGCGCCAAAAGCCGCGCCCAGCATCGAATTCAAGGCCGCTTCGCGATCCGCATCAGGCAGGATGACGCTGTGATTCTTGGCACCCATCATGGCCTGGCAACGTTTGCCGGCGTTCGACGAGCGGCGATAGATTTGCGTGCCAACCCGGGTGGAGCCGATGAAGGACACGGCCTTGATGTCGGGATGATCACACAGGGCATTGGCCACGTCGGCCCCGCCATGCACCACGTTCAACACCCCGGGCGGCAGGCCGGCTTCCAGCGCCAGCTGGGCCAGCATGAGCGAAGCGGTCGGGTCCTGTTCGGACGGCTTGTACACGAAGGTATTGCCCATGGTCACGGCGATCGGGAACATCCAGCAAGGCAGCATCACGGGAAAATTGAAGGCCGTGATCCCGGCGCAGACACCCAATGGCTGCAAGATTGAATAGACATCGATGCCGGTGGCCGCGTTTTCAGCGTAGTCGCCCAGCTGCAGGGTATTGGCCGAGACGGCATGCTCCACACCTTCCAGGCCGCGGGCGACCTCGCCTTCGGCATCGGGTACGGTCTTGCCATGTTCGCGTGACATCACCTCGGCCAGGCGCGTGGTGTTTTGACGCAGCAGCTGTGCAAAATCCGTCATGATCTGGCGGCGCCTGACCTGACTGACGTTGCGCCAGGTCTTGAAAGCCTCGCGCGAATTCGCTACCGCGCGCTCGACCTCTGCGGGCGTGGCAAAGGGCACCCGGGCAACCACCTGCTGCGTTGCGGGATCAATGACATCGCGCCATTCGCTGGTTTCAGACTGAATCAGTTCCCCGCCAATCAGCAGCGGGACGCGTGGGATATCGCTCATGCAAATCTCCTTGGGGAAAAATCCGGTGAAATCGATGCAGGGGCCGGGAGACCCTGAAGGGGTCGCACGAGGCGGATCGAACCGGACGGTACACGGCACCAGCCACCTGCAGGACAACAACCCCCAGTGTAGTAGGTAAAGGAATGGTTGCCAGCAAAATGTTGGCTGGGTGCCGGGCCGGGTGCCGGGCTGGGTGCTGGCCGCCTGGCGCGTGCCCGCGCAAGACCCCGATCGAATTCAGCCAGCCCGCGCGCGCTCGGGGCGCGGCCTGGGCATGCGCAGCCGCCGCCACAGCAGCCCCAGACCCAACGCCAGAAACACGGCGTGCACCAGCCACACGCCGATGCCAAAAGACAGCACGCCGCTGGCGATCCAGCCCCGCGACAGATTGATGAGGTTCATGTAAAGCAGCGCCAGCAGGCCGGCGATCAGCAAATCGCCCGAACGCCCCAGGCGCGGGTTCACGGCTCCCAGGGGCAAGGCGATCAGGGCCAGGTTCAGCACGGCCAGTGGCAGTGCCACGCGCCACATCAACTGCGACAGCGATTCCGGATCGCCGCCATGCAGCAGGTCCAGTGTCGCACGCGCCTTGATCTGCTGCTGGGCGGCCTCGCGGGCCGCCTCGAGCGCCCCGGGGTCTGAACGGCTTTCGATGCGGATGCCGTAGCGGTCGAAGTCCAGCATGCGCATTTCGGGCGTGCCCGGCTTCAGATCGTAGCGGTGCCCGGGTCCCAGCACCAGGAAGCGATCGCCATTGGCCTCGGTACGGATGGCTGCGCTGTCGGCGGTCACCACGCTGAGCCAGTCCGGTTCGATGACGCGCGCGATCACCCAGCCCAGTTCGTCGTCCGGACGTACGGGGGATTCGGCAAAAAATACGCGCCGGCCGTTGTCGGTTTCGATGAACTGGCCGGCGGTGACCCGCGACAGATCGGAGCGCTGCTCGAAGCGCTGGCGGTACTCGGCAATCTGCCCGTAGGCCCAGGGCGAAGCCGACAGCGTCAGCACCGCCACCACGGCCGCCACCGGCACGGCAAACCGCATCACCGGCTGCAGCCAGTGACCCAGGGACAGGCCGCTGGCAAACCAGACGACCATCTCGGATTCCCGATAGCTGCGCGACACCGTGGTCAGCACCGCCACGAACAGGGCGGCCGACAGGATCACGGGCAGGGCCGTGATGCTGGAGAACACGGCCAGCCCCAGCACCACGTTGGCGCCGATGTCGCCGCTGGCCGCATCCCCCAGCAGACGCACGATCAGCACACTGAGCCACACGATCAGCAGCGTGGAGAACACGATGCCTGCGTGGCTAGTGATCTCTGAAAAGACGGCGCGCTTGAACAATGACATGGAAAATGCGGAATAATGGGCCGTCAAGAATCCCCTGATCAATTCACCGCGCCGCATGCATCTGCGGATTCGATCGGTTCAAGAACTTGATCGGTTCAAAAATCAGCCGGAAAAGGAAAAGCGAATGGAATTTAGCACAACGACGACTGCAGTCCTGCATACATTGAAAACCCAGGCTCTGGCTGTGGGCGTATTCCAGAACGGGATCCTGAGCCCCGCCGCCGAAGCGCTGGACCAGGCATCGGGCGGCGCCTTGCGGGCCGTCGTGAAGACAGAACTGGATGCAACGCCCGGCAGCAGCCTGACCCTGCACGCGCCCTCCGGCATCACGGCCGATCGCGTCATTTTACTCGGGCTGGGCGAACAGGCCAGCCTGAAGGCCAGCACCCTGGGCCGCGCGCACGAAGCCCTGGCCGCCTACTGCGCCAAGGCCGGTCTGACGAACGCGGTTTCCACGCTGTGCACGCTCGAATGCCCGGATGCCGATCTGGCGGACGTCGCACGCGCCGCGGCGCGCATCGTCAGCGCCGCCACCTACCGCTACAACGCCACGTTCAGCAAAGCCAAGCCGGCGGTGAAGCTGCGCAACTTCACCCTGCACCTGAACCGGTCCCAGGCAGCCACGGCGCGCACAGCGCTGGATCAGGGCGCGGCCATCGGCGCCGGGCAGAACCTGGCCCGCATGCTGGGCGACCTGCCCCCGAACGTCTGCACCCCCACGTATCTGGGGCGCACTGCGCGGGATCTGGCCAAGCAGTTCAAGACCTTGAAAGCCGAGGTCCTGGATCAGAAGAAAATCGAAGCGCTGAAGATGGGCTCATTCCTGTCGGTGGCCCGCGGATCGGCCGAACCGCCCGCCTTCATCGTACTGCGCCATACACCCTCCAGCGCCGCCGCCCGCCAGGCGGCCCCCATCGTGCTGGTGGGCAAGGGCATCACCTTCGACGCGGGTGGCATCTCCCTGAAACCGGGCCCCGGCATGGACGAAATGAAATTCGACATGTGTGGCGCCGCCAGCGTGCTGGGCACCCTGCACGCGGTTGCCGAGCTGGACCTGCCACGCGAAGTCATCGGCATCGTGCCCAGCTGCGAAAACCTGCCCAGCGGCACGGCGAACAAGCCCGGCGACATTGTCACCAGCATGTCGGGCCAGACCATCGAAATCCTGAACACGGATGCCGAAGGCCGCCTGATCCTGTGCGATGCGCTGACCTATGCGGAACGCTACAAGCCTGCTGCCGTGATCGATGTAGCCACGCTGACGGGCGCCTGCGTGATTGCCCTGGGGCACGTCAACAGCGGCCTGTTCACACAGGACGACGCCCTGGCCAACGATCTGCTGACCGCCGCCCGCCAGGCGCAGGATCCGGCCTGGCGCCTGCCGCTGGATGAGGCCTACCAGGAATTGCTGAAATCGAATTTTGCCGACATGGCCAATATTGGCGGGCGCCCGGCCGGTTCGGTCACGGCCGCCTGCTTCCTGTCGCGATTCACCGGCAAGTACCCCTGGGCCCATCTGGATATCGCCGGCACTGCGTGGCTCGAGGGCAAGCAGAAAGGCGCCACGGGTCGCCCCGTGCCGCTGCTGGTGCAATACCTGCTGGGGCAGTGCCCGGCATGAGCCGAGTGGATTTCGCCTACGGCGCAGCCCACCGGCTGCGCATGGCCTGCCACACGGTGGCGCGCCACGTGCAGGCCGGGCAGCGCGTGCTGGTGTACTGCACCGATGCGCGCCGCCTGCGGCGCTTCGATGCGCTGCTGTGGCAGTTCGATCCGCTCAGTTTCATCCCGCATGCAGCGGCCGCAGACCCTCTGGCCGAACATGCCGACGTGGTGCTTGTGCCGGACGCCCTGACCCTGGGGAGTCTGCAGCCTGCCGACTGGCTGCTGAACCTGGATCTCGACTGCCCGCCCGACGCGGGGCGCTTTGCCCGCATCCTGGAAATCGTTTCCAGGCACGAAGCCGACATTCAGGCTGCACGCAGTCGCTGGGTGCTGTACCATCAATCTGGGCATCAGGTGATCGGCCATGCGTTGCCGCCGGGGAACCCTGGTGCCACGCCACGGTCCAATGCTTGAACGGCAAGCCCCGGCTTGCCATGCAATGGCAACAAATCGGTTCAACTTCTATGGACGATGACGTTCAGCTTATTGTAAGATTGATGCATCTTCGGTCTGGTGCCCGCCCAATGGCGTCACCGCAACAGCCTCACGCATGACAGGAACAAAATATGTCCGACCTTCGCCCCACCACCCTGCACGGTAATGGCACCTATGCCGCACCGGCCGCCGCGCGCAACCGCGTGCTGCGCAACACCTACTGGCTACTGGCCCTGTCGCTGATTCCCACGGTGCTGGGTGCGGCCGTCGGCCTGTACACCGGCATGAACCAGGTCATGGCCACCAGCCCGGGATCCAGCACTCTGGTCTTCCTGATCGGCGCCTTCGGCCTGATGTTCCTGGTCGAGCGCAACAAGAATTCGTCCCTGGGCGTGGCCCTGCTGCTGGGTTTCACGTTCTTCATGGGCCTGATGCTCTCGCGTCTGCTGGGCCATGTCCTGGGCCTGGGCAACGGCGCCCAGCTCATCATGCTGGCCTTTGGCGGGACCGCCGCGGTGTTCGGCACCATGGCCACGGTGGCTTCCACCACCAAACGTGACTTCACCCATCTGCAGAAATTCCTGTTCGTGGGCGTGGTGCTGCTGCTCGTGGCCATGGTGGCCAACATCTTCCTGCAACTGCCTGCCCTGATGCTGACGCTGTCGGTGCTGGCAATCGGCATCTTCTCGGCCTTCCTGCTGGTGGATCTGCAGCGCATCATCCAGGGCGGTGAAACCAACTACATATCGGCCACGCTGGCAGTCTACCTGGATCTGTACAACATCTTCGTCAACCTGCTGATGCTGCTGGGCATCTTCGGTGGCAGCCGCGACTAATAGCGCTGCAAATCCAGCAATACCTGGCGGGTGCGCAGCGGCTCATCCAGCAGTTGATCGAGCCGCTCGCGCAACGCCTGGCGCAAGACCGGCTCGGTCACGGCATCCTCGAAATCCGGCATGGCGGCATCCAGCCCATAGCCTGCCTGCGCCAGCAGCACCCACTCGAAGCGCCGCAGCACCGCGGCCTGTGCACCGCCCCGTTGCCCGGCCAGCGCATCCAGAGCGGCTTCATAGGCGTCAAACGCCCCCGGATGCGGATCTTCCCGGGCCAGCAGGCGCAGGATCAGTTCGTTCATGTACCAGCCCGACATCAGGGCACGCCCGCTCATCAGGTGCACCGGCCCGGCCTCGGCACGCACCAGGGTACGCACTTCCGCCGTCCCCGACCAGGACAGCCAGAGCGGTTGAAAGCCCACCAGCACCGGGCGCAGCACCGAGTAAGGGCGCTTGGCGCCCTTGGCCACCAGCGCCACACGACCGTGGTCCCGCGTGAAACACTGCACGATCAGGGAAGTCTCGCGCCACGGACTGGCATGCAGCACATAGCCGCGTGCATCCTGCACGCTCTGGCCGCGTCTAGTCATATCCCAGTTCGCGCAGGGTCGCCTCACGCCCCGACCAGCCCTTGCGCACCTTGATGTAGACGTCCAGAAAGACCGGTTTGTCCAGCAGCTTGACGATGTCCTGGCGAGCTTCGGTGGCGATGCGCTTCATGTGCTGACCGCCCGCACCCAGCAGGATGGGACGATGGCTTTCCCTTTCGATGACGACGCAGGCGGCGATGCGCGCCCCCGACTCGTTTTCTTCCCACTGCTCGATCACGACCGTGCAGCCATAAGGCAGTTCGTCGCCCACCAGGCGAAAGATTTTTTCCCGGATCAGTTCGGCCACCAGAAAGCGCACCGGCCGATCCGTGAGCGCATCGGTCTCGAACAGGTGTTCGCCCGCCGGCAGATGCGGTGCGACCTCGGCCAGCAGCTTGTCCAGCTGCACGCTGCGCAGCGCGCTGACAGGCACCACGGCCGTATAGGGAAACTGTTCCACGATGCGTGCCACATAGGCGAACAGGGCGTTCTTGTCCTTGAGCGCGTCGATCTTGTTGACCGCCAGAATCACGGGACGTTGCCGTGGCAGCAGCGGCACCACGGCCGCATCGCCGGCCGACCATTTGCCCGCCTCGACCACGTGCACCACCACGTCGACCTCGGCCAGGGCCTGTGTGACCACGCGGTTCATCATGCGATTCATGGCGCCACCGTGCCGGGTCTGGAAGCCGGGGGTATCGACAAAGATGAACTGATCCTGGCCGCGCGTCAGCACACCATGGATGCGGTGGCGCGTGGTCTGGGCCTTGCGCGACACGATCGAGACCTTCGCACCGATCAGGGCATTGCCCAGGGTGGACTTGCCCACGTTGGGCCGCCCCACGAGCGCCACGAAACCGCAACGGGAAACGGCATTCATTTCTTCTCCTGAGGGACGGCCACGGGCAGCGACAGCTGGGCGGACTTGCGACGCTTGCGCGCAGCATGCTGTCGCGGACCCAGGGCCTCGATGGCGGCAATCGCCCGGCTGGCGGCCGCCTGCTCGGCGGCCCGGCGGCTGCTGCCGCAAGCCTGGACGCGAATGCCCAGCGGCGGGATCTCGCAAGACACGTCAAACAGCTGGTCGTGCGCCGCGCCGCGCGTGGCGATGACCTGATACAGGGGCAGGGGGTGCCCCTGCCCCTGCACGATTTCCTGCAGCAGGGTCTTGGGATCCTTGCCAAAGGTGCGCAAGTCCAGATCGGCCAGAATCGGGCGATAGAGGCGTTCGATGGTGGCGCTCACGGCGGCATGGCCGCCATCCAGGTACAGCGCACCGAACACGGCCTCGAGGGCATCCGCCAGAATCGACGGGCGGCGAAATCCGCCGCTTTTCAATTCGCCCTCGCCCAGGCGCAGAAACGCGGACAGCGACAGCGACTGGGCGATGCCAGCCAGGGCCGACTGCTTCACCAGGTTCGAACGCACCCGCGACAGATCCCCCTCGTCCATTTCGGCATGCTCTGCAAAAATCAGCGTGGACACCACGAAATTCAGGACGGAATCGCCCAGGAATTCGAGCCGTTCGTTGTGAGGCAAGCCGTGACTGCGGTGGGTGAGCGCCTGCTCGAGCAGGTGCAGGTTCTGAAACTGATACCCCAGCGCCGTTTGCAGGGATGCTAGATCATCCATCATTCGAATCCGCCGATCCGGCTGGGCGACGTGAAGTTCATCCAGATGAAGAACGCCCGCCCGACAATGTTGCGGTCCGGCACGAAGCCCCAGTAGCGACTGTCCAGGCTGTTGTCGCGATTATCGCCCATCATGAAGTAGTGATTGGGCGGCACCTTGCAGCGCACGCCGTCGGGCAGGTAGGTACAGGCCTGGAAATCGGGAAAGCGCGTGATGGGCATCAGATCCTGGCGGGCATTGACATTGAGCAGGATGCGGTGGGACACATCGCCCAGCTGTTCGCGGTACTGGCCCACATAGACGGAGCGATCCGGTTCATAATAGTCTCCGGCGCGCACGCGCGGCACCGGGGTGCCGTTGATGAACAGGGTCTTGTCCCGGTACTCGACCAGATCGCCCGGCTCTCCGACGACCCGCTTGATGTAATCCACCGAAGGGTCGACCGGATAGCGGAACACCACGACGTCGCCCCGATGCGGCGTGCCGATGTCGATGATCTTGCGGTCGATCACGGGCAGCCGGATGCCGTACTGGAACTTGTTCACCAGGATCAGGTCACCATTTTCCAGGGTCGGCAGCATCGACCCGGACGGAATCCGGAAGGGTTCGACCACAAACGATCGCAGCACGAACACGAACAGGATCACCGGAAAGAAGCTCAGGCTGTACTCCACCCACCAGGGGGGCCGACTGACGCGTTCGCGGACCTGTTCACATTCCGCCTGCAGGGCCGCCGGGTCCAGCCCCGCCGCATTGTTGCGGCAGGCCTGCACGGCCGCCTCGGCGCGCGCCAGACGGGCACCGCGCAGGCGCAGCCGCTCCAGCACCCAGACCAGGCCCGTGACGACCAGAGCAATAAACAGCAACAGGGCAAAATCCCAGCTCATTCCTGATCCTTTCTTATTTGTCTTCAACCTGCAGGACGGCCAGGAAGGCCTCCTGGGGGATCTCGACATTGCCGACCTGCTTCATGCGCTTCTTGCCCGCCTTCTGCTTTTCCAGCAGCTTCTTTTTGCGCGAGATGTCGCCGCCATAACACTTCGCCAGAACGTTCTTGCGCAGCGCCTTGACGTTTTCCCGCGCGACGACCTCGGCGCCGATGGCGGCCTGGATGGCAATGTCGAACATCTGCCTGGGAATCAGGCTGCGCATGCGGGTGACCACATCACGGCCCCGTGCACGGGCATTGGCGCGGTGCACGATCATGGACAGGGCGTCGACCCGGTCACCGTTGATGAGCAGGTCCACGCGCACGACGTCGGCCACCCGGTATTCCTTGAATTCATAGTCCATGGAGGCATAGCCACGCGACACCGACTTCAGGCGATCGAAGAAATCCAGCACGATCTCGGCGAGCGGGATCTCGTAGCTCAGGTGGACCTGGCGGCCATGGTAGCTCATGTTCAGTTGCACGCCGCGCTTGGCGGTGCACAGCGACATGACCGGACCCACATATTCCTGAGGCATGAACAGGGTCACGTTCATGACGGGCTCGCGGATTTCCTGAATGTGGCCGACCTCCGGCATGCGCGAGGGGCTGTCCACCATCAGAAGATGCCCATCACGGTGCAGGACCTCGTAGACCACCGACGGGGCGGTGGTGATGATGTCCATGTCGAACTCGCGCTCCAGGCGCTCCTGCACGATGTCCATGTGCAGCAGGCCCAGAAATCCGCAACGAAAGCCGAAACCCAGCGCCTGGGAGACTTCCGGCTCGAACATCAGGGACGAATCGTTCAGTTTCAGCTTTTCCAGCGAGTCGCGCAACTGATCATACTCGCTGGACTCCACCGGGTAGACACCGGCAAACACCTGCGGCTTGACTTCCTTGAAACCCGGCAGCGCCCGGGCTGCCGGACGCCCTGCCAGCGTCACGGTGTCGCCCACCTTGGCGTGTTCCAGTTCCTTGATCCCCGCGATGATGAAGCCGACCTCGCCGGCCGACAGGCTGTCGCGCGGCTGGGCCTTGGGGGTGAACACGCCGAGTTGTTCGCACAGATGGGTGGCCCTGGTGGCCATCAACAGGATCTTGTCCTTCGGGCGCAGGACGCCATTGACGATGCGCACCAGCATCACCACACCGACATAGTTGTCGAACCAGGAATCGATGATCAGGGCCTGCAGCGCGGCTTGCGGATCACCCCGGGGCGCCGGCACCCGCTGGACGACGGCTTCGAGGATCTCGTCGATGCCCTGGCCGGTCTTGGCGCTGGCATGAATGGCATCCGTGGCATCGATGCCGATAACGTCTTCGATCTCGGCTGCCGCCGCGTCGGGATCGGCTGAAGGCAGGTCCATCTTGTTCAGGACGGGGATGACCTCGACCCCCAATTCGATGGCGGTGTAGCAGTTCGCCACTGTCTGCGCCTCGACGCCCTGGGTGGCATCGACCACCAGCAGGGCGCCCTCGCAGGCCGACAGAGAGCGGCTGACCTCGTAAGAAAAGTCGACGTGGCCGGGCGTGTCGATCAGGTTCAGGTCATAGACGCGGCCGCTGGCTGCGGTGTAGCGCAAGGCCGCCGTCTGCGCCTTGATGGTGATGCCGCGTTCGCGCTCGATGTCCATCGAATCCAGCACCTGGGCCGACATCTCGCGATCCTGCAATCCGCCGCAGCGCTGGATCAGGCGATCGGCCAGGGTCGATTTTCCGTGATCGATGTGCGCAATGATGGAAAAGTTGCGGATGTGGTCCATAGACAGACAGATACCTGGAATTGGGAACATCGGAAGGGAAAACCGCAGTGTCAGACAGACCCCTGCCTGCCTGAGACCTGGGTGGACGGCCTTGCTTGCGGGTGGGTCCGGCCATAAAGAAAGGGGACGCCGCAGGGCGCCCCCTCTCGTCAAGCCTGCATTTTAGCTTTTTCCGGTGAAAAGAATCATTGCAGCTTGATGATCACCCACTGAGATTGCTGATCACGGCTCACCAGCAGCACGATCGGGCGGGATTTGTCCAGGCCCTTGACGACCTTGGCATACTGTTCCGGACTGGTGATGTCCGTGTTGTTGATGCGCACGATGATGTCGCCCGGCTCGATGCCGGCCAGAGCCGCAACGCCCTCGGAATCGGTCACCACCACCCCCTGATCTGTGCCGGAATCCGCCGGCAGGGCCTGAACCTGCAGGCCCAGGCGGTCAGCGCTCGTCGGTGCCGCGGACGATGACTCCTGCTCCTGCCCACTGGCCGATTTTTCATCCAGTTCGGCCACCTTGGCCTTCAGTTCGAGCGATTTGCCCTTGCGCCAGACCTGAATCGTGGCTTCCGACCCGGGGCGGGTGACACCCACCAACCTGGGCAGGTCCGTCATATGATCGATCTTCTGTCCATTGAACGCCGTGATGACGTCTCCCGGATGTATGCCGGCCTTGGCTGCCGGGCCATTGGGGTCCACACTGCTGACCAGGGCTCCTTCGGCCTTGTCCAGACCGAGCGCCTTGGCCACGTCTTCCTGGACCTCGGTGATCTGCACGCCGATGCGCCCGCGCGTCACCTTGCCGTGCGCCTTGAGCTGGTCGACCACCCGCATGACCTCATCGATCGGTATGGCCAGGGAAATGCCCATGAAGCCGCCACTGCGCGAAATGATCTGGGAATTGATGCCCACGACCTGACCCTGCAGATTGATCAGCGGCCCACCCGAATTGCCGGGATTGACGGCGACATCAGTCTGGATGAACGGCAGGTAATCACCGGTTTCGCGATTGATGGCGCTGACGATGCCGGCCGTCACCGTCGAATCCAGGCCGAAGGGCGAACCGATGGCCAGCACCCATTGACCTTTCTTGAGCTTGTCGGAGTCGCCGATGGCCAGCGGCTTCAGGCCGGTGGCATCGATCTTCAGCAAGGCAATGTCCGTGCGTGCGTCCGTGCCGACGACCTTGGCCTTGTATTCCTTGCCATCGGTCATGGTGACGAAGATGCCGTTGGAATTGTCGACCACGTGGTTGTTGGTCAGCACGTAGCCGTCACTGGAAATCACAAAGCCTGAACCGATGCCGCGCGGCACCGTGCGTTCCTGAGGCTGGGGCTGGTTCTTGGGACGGGCATGCGGATTCTTTGGCTGATTAAAGCCTGGTGGCACGAAATCGGGGCCGAAGAACCAGCGGAACAGATCGGACGGATCGGCCCCCGGTCCCAGGGGAGAACGCCGCACCGGGACGGCTTCGGTGGTGCGGATGTTCACGACGGAGCCTTCCGTTTCCGCCACGACCTGGGTGAAATCGGGCAACGCGGCGCTGGGCACCGCGGTGGGAGTCTGCGCCTGGGCGACGCCCAGCGGCACGACGGCCGCGAGCATCAGGCTGGCGGTTGCGCCCGCCACTGCCCGCTTCACGGCCGGGACACTTGGCAAATTGAAAGCCATGTAGTTCTCCTTGGTCAATTGTTGAATCAACGAGCAGCCCGTGGAACATACTGCACGGCGTGTGCCAGATCGCGCACCGTCTGGGCAGGCACTTCGCCCACCGCCGTCAACCAGTATGATGCCAGGCGCATTCTGTAAATGTTGACAGCGCCTTGTCGCATGCCACCCTGTCTGACGTTTTGATCCCGTTTCGGCTTAAAGGTTTCAATAAAGATTGAAATGGCCGCCAGACCGTCGGACAGCACCAGCTGATCGACCGTGTGACCGGCCCCCATCTGGCGTGACAGCTGCGCCACGGGTTGAAATCCGGCTGGCAGTGAAAAACGCCAGCCCTGCGCGCTCAGGTCGACGGGCCGGCTGGACTCCGTGTGCTCCTGCCAGCCGCGGGTATCCCAGCGCGATTCCAGGGCGGACGGCGCGACATCGGCGCCAAAGCGGATGCTGCCAAAGGAAACCTGATCGATCAGATCGCCCTTGTGGTCGAGCGTCTGGGACTTCAGCAGCAAATGGGTTTTCAGATCGGTGCAAAGGCGGTAGCTGTAGCGCAGCTGGTCGCGCGCCATCAGTTCGGACACGGCGCAGTCGCGCCCCGCAATGCGGTATGCACGCGGCGAGGTGCGCCATTCATAGTGGCGCGTGATGGCCTCGTTGTTGCCCAGCAGCAGCGCAGGAAAATGATCACTGCGCGCAGGCTGGGTGATGATGGTCTTGTGTTCCGGCAGCAGGCAGCGCTCGATGCCATTCTGGCGCAGACATTCCCGCGGGGCGCCATCCAGCACTTCCAGACGTTCACGCTCGCCCGTGCCATCGACCAGGTGCACCACGTGGGATGCCTGCAGCGTATGACCTTGCTGGTAAACATACACCCCGGCGTAATCCAGCGTTCTGGCTGCAGCCTGCACCTGCTGCAGAAATTCCATGGGGTCGTTTCCGGCCACGACGGCCGGCGCGGTGCCTGACAGCACCAGACCCAGGCACAAACCCTGTCCGGCACGCCGCCAGCCTTGCACCCAGGCCCTCATCAGCGCGTCCCCATGTCGCCATACGACACCTGGCGCACCGGCCCGACACCCGCCATGGCCTGGTGGGCTGCCATGTAGTCCGCCAGCCCGGGGTCCACTGCATCCGGCTCATCGGCCTGCGCCACGACCGGTGCGGAGGCGGGCGCATCCGTGCCAAAGAGGAACGGGCGGGCCATCCAGACCACCGAGGCCAGTGCGGCAGCCACCGCGATGCCCGAGAGCCCCACGCGCAGCAGCTGGCGTCGTGCCAGCGGCAAAGGCGCCACAATGGCCGGCTCGGCATCCAGGGCCGCGGAAACGCGCGCATAGAAGCGATCCGAAGGCTGGATGGCCAGATCGGTGCTGCGCATGACATCGCCGATCAAATGATAGGCGTCCCAGACCTGGCGCCCATAGGGGGTGTCCAGTTCCTCGGCGCGGATGTCGGCCTCGCCGTCGACCCAGGCCGACACGGCGGCTTCCCAGGACTGCCCTGCCGTGTCGTGCTTGCTTTGGGTATTCATGATGACTCCTTACCAACGGTGTTCCGAGTCCTGTTCCATGATGGGGCGCAAGCGGGCGGCAATCGCTTCGCGAGCACGGAAAATGCGCGAACGCACGGTTCCGATGGGACACTGCATGGTGCTGGCGATATCTTCATAACTCATCCCTTCGATCTCTCGCAACACAATTGCGGTACGCAGATCTTCTGGCAAGGCCTCGATGGCCTCGGTGACAGTCTGAGCAATCTGGCGGCTGGCCAGCACGGATTCGGGTGTGCTGTGATCGCTTAGGCTCTCGATCTGGTCAAAAGTTTCACCATCCTCGTTTTCGAACACCGCGACCGTGGCAGGCCGCCGGAAACTGGCCGCCTGCCAGTTGCGCGCCGTATTGATGGCGATCCGGTAGAGCCACGTGTAGAAGGCACTGTCACCACGAAACTGGGGCAGTGCACGATACGCCTTGATGAAGGTCTCCTGAGCGACGTCTTCGATCTCGGCCGGTTCGTGGATCATGCGCGCCAGCAGCCGCATGATCTTGCGCTGGTATTTGATCACCAGCAGGTCAAAGGCGTGGCGCTCGCCGCGCCGCACGCGTTCGACCAGCGCCAGGTCGACCTCGCGCTCGCTCATGCCGGCCTTCCCGTGCGGACCAGGCAATCGCCGGCGGCCGACCGGCCGGCCCGAAGGGCCTGCGGCCGGCCGATCAGATGCGCCGCACGATCATCGAACCATTGGTGCCGCCGAACCCGAAAGAGTTCGACAACGCCACGTCGATCTTCAGATCGCGCGCCTGATTGGCACAATAGTCCAGGTCGCATTCCGGATCCTGCTTGAACAGGTTGATGGTCGGCGGGGAAATCTGCCGCTGCACGGCCAGCACCGTGAAAACGGCCTCGACTCCGCCGGCGGCGCCCAGCAGGTGCCCGGTCATGGACTTGGTGGAATTCACGACCAGCTTGCGGGCATGATCGCCAAAGGCCAGCTTCAGGGCTTCGGTCTCGTTTTTGTCCCCCAGCTGAGTGGACGTTCCATGCGCGTTCACGTAGCTGATCTGTTCGGCATTCACGCCGCTGTTGCGCAAGGCATGCAGCATCCCGCGGCGCGGGCCATCCAAGTCCGGGCTGGTGATGTGATAAGCGTCCGAGCTCATGCCAAAACCCATGAATTCCGCATAGATGCGTGCGCCACGGCGCCTGGCATGCTCGTATTCCTCGAGGACCAGCACCCCGGCGCCCTCGCCCAATACAAAACCGTCACGGTCGCAATCCCAGGGGCGCGACGCCGTGGTCGGATCGTCATTGCGGGTGGACAGCGCACGCATGGCGGCAAACCCGCCCATGCCAAGCGGCGAGACGGAGCTCTCGGCCCCGCCCGCGACCATGACGTCGGCATCACCGTATTCGATCAGACGCGCCGCATCACCGATGGAATGCAGGCCGGTCGTGCAGGCCGACACGACTGCGTAGCTGGGGCCCTGCAGCCCCAGAATGATCGACAGCTGGCCCGAAATCAGGTTGATCAGGCACGCAGGCACGAAAAAGGGGGAGATGCGTCGTGCGCCACGCTGCAGGTATTCAATCTGGGTTTCTTCGATGCGCGGCAGGCCGCCAATGCCCGAGCCGATGATGGTGCCGATGCGATCGGCGTCTTCCTGATCGATTTCCAGGCCGGAATCGCGCCACGCCTGGATGCCGGCCGCCACGCCATAATGGATGAACGTGTCCATCTGGCGGGCTTCCTTGGCGCTCATGTAGGCCGTCACATCGAAGTCCTGGACCTCGCCGGCGATCTGGCTGTTGAGAACCGACGCGTCGAAGCGCGTCACCCGCCGGATGCCGGAGCGACCGTGGATGATGTTGTCCCAGGCGGTTTCGACATCGTTGCCCACGGGGGACACGATGCCCAGCCCGGTTATCACGACACGTCGTTTCACATACGGCTCCTGAAAGTGCAAAAGGGCGGTGTCATGGCAGGCCAGCGTGTCAGGCACGCGGCACAGGCCTGCCCGATGTCACCCGTCACGAACCGCCCAAGGCCCCCGTGCGGCGCGCCGCAGCCGGGGCTGGATGTGTATTACTGTTTGCTATGCGAGGTGATGTAATCGACCGCCTGCTGCACCGTCGTGATTTTTTCGGCTTCCTCGTCGGGGATTTCAGTTTCAAATTCGTCTTCGAGGGCCATCACGAGCTCGACCATATCGAGCGAATCGGCACCGAGGTCGTCAAGGAAGGAAGATTCGTTCTTGATCTCGGCCTCGTTGACGCCGAGTTGCTCAGCGACGATCTTCTTGACGCGCTGTTCGATGCTTTCCATGCATATCTCCAGTTGGGAAAAAATCCCGCGAATTATAGCCAAATGCGACAAACGAGGCTGCGGGTTCTAGTCAAAAAAAACAGTCCGGCCAGCAAGGCGACATCCGAACCGGAAAATCGAAGCGCCAGAGCCTGCCTGCCGAGTTTGAACGGATTTTACCTTAGACGAGCACGATCCGTTCCCGGTACCCTACATGTACATGCCCCCATTGACATGCAAGGTCGTGCCTGTCACATAGGCTGCCTGCGGGCTGGCCAGATAAACCACCGCATGGGCCACTTCGGCCGCGGAACCCAGCCGGCCAAGAGGAATCTGCGCCAGGATGGCGGCAGTCTGGTTGTCATTCAGGCTGCGGGTCATGTCCGTATCGATGAAGCCGGGGGCCACACAGTTCACGGTAATGCCGCGGCTGCCAAGTTCCATGGCCAGCGCGCGCGCCATGCCGGCCACACCGGCCTTGGACGCCGCGTAATTGGCCTGGCCCGCATTGCCGCTGTATCCCACCACCGAGGTGATGTTGATGATGCGACCCCAACGGGCCTTCATCATGGCCTTGGCCGCCCCGCGCGACAGGCGGAACACGGCCGACAGATTCGTGTTCAGCACGGCAGCCCAGTCTTCATCCTTCATGCGCAGGATCAGCCCATCGCGCGTGATCCCGGCATTGTTGACCAGAATGTGCGGCCCGCCGCCCTGCGCGGCCAGATCCGCCAGCAGGGCCTCGCAGGCCGACGCATCATCGACGTTCAGCACGGCGCCACGCCCGCCATGGGCCGCCAGGGCTTCCGTGACCGACTGCGCACCCGATTCCGTGGTGGCGGTACCCACGACCGCGGCACCCGCCACCGACAATTGCTGGGCAATGGCGCGGCCTATGCCGCGCGACGCCCCCGTCACCAGGGCCGTCTTGCCCGCCAGTACCAGTTCAGACATATCAGCCTCCCAGGGCGTCCAGCGTCTGTTGCAGCGACGCCGGATCGGTAATGTTGAATGACGACAAGTCGCGATCGATGCGCCTGACCAGACCCGAGAGCACCTTGCCCGGGCCACACTCGACGATGTGGGTGACGCCCGCCCGCTTCATGGCGCGAATCGTTTCCACCCAGCGCACCGGATGCCAGGCCTGACGCACCAGGGCATCACGGATGATGTCCGGGTCATCGGTCCGGACCACGTCGACATTATTGATCAGGGGGATGGCTGGACGCGAGACCTGAATGCCTGCCAGGGCCTGTTCAAGCACGACCGCCGCCGGTTGCAGCAGGCGCGAATGAAAGGGGGCCGAGACCGGCAGGGTGACGACCCGCTTGGCGCCCGCCGCGCGTGCCAGCTCGCAGGCACGCGCGACGGCTGCCGCATGCCCGGCGATGACCACTTGTGCCGGCGCATTGTAATTCACGGCCTCGACGACCTGATCGGCCGACGCCTGGGCACAGGCCAGGCGCACGGCCTCGTCATCGAGGCCCAGGATGGCGGCCATGGCTCCCTGACCCACCGGAACGGCCGATTGCATCGCCTGGGCCCGCACCCGCACGGTGCGCAGCCCGTCGGCCAGGCTCAGTGCCCCCGCAGCCACCAGTGCCGAATATTCCCCCAGACTGTGACCCGCCACCAGGGCCGGCATCCGGCCGCCCGCCTGCTCCCAGGCGCGATACATCGCCACCGAGCACAGCAGCATGGCCGGCTGGGTGTGGATCGTCAGGTTGAGGGTTTCGGCCGGCCCGTGCGCAATCAGGCCGGCAAGGTCTTCACCCAGCGCGCTGTTGCCAGCCTGCAGGACGGCCTGGACGGTGGCGTCCTGTGCCCAGGCATCCATCATGCCAACGCTCTGGGAACCCTGGCCCGGAAAAACAAATGCAGTCTTCATGCAGCGGAATCTCAGATTTTCACGAGGACGGAGCCCCAGGTGAAGCCGCCCCCCACCCCCTGGAGCAGGACCAGCTGGCCAGGCTGGATGCGCCCGTCGCGCCAGGCGACATCCAGGGCCAGCGGCACGCTGGCGGCCGATGTGTTCGCATGCAGGTCCAAAGTGACGATGAGCTTTTCCTCGGGCAGGGCCAGCTTGCGGCTGATGAAATTCAGAATGCGGATGTTCGCCTGATGGGGAATCATCCAGTCGATGTCGGACACGGCCACCCCGGCCTCGGCGCAGACTTCCTGGGCCGAATGCACCAGCGAATTGACCGCCAGCTTGAAGACGGCCTGGCCGTCCATGCGCAGGAAGGGATCACCCGTCACCTGGCCCTGCACCACATTGCCGGGCACGCACAGGATGTGCTGCTGGCGTCCATCGGCATTCAGGCGCGCGGCCAGGATGCCGGGCTCGTCGGAGGCGCTCAGCACCACGGCGCCGGCGCCATCGCCAAACAGCACGCAGGTGCGTCGATCATTCCAGTCCAGGATGCCGGAGAAGACCTCGGCCCCGATCACCAGGGCATGGCGCGCGCGCCCGGCGCGCACGAAGACATCGGCGGTGGCCAGGGCGTAGACGAAACCGCTGCACACCGCCTGCAAATCAAAAGCGGCCGCACCGCCCACCCCCAGATTCGCCTGTACCAGGCAAGCCGTGCTGGGAAAGACGAAATCCGGTGTGGATGTGGCCACAATGATCAGATCGATCTGGTCGGCGCGCAGCCCGGCACTGTCGAGGGCTGCACGTGCCGCAGCAGTGGCCAGGGTACTGGTCTTGGTGCCCGGATCGGCGATGTGACGCTGGCGGATGCCGGTGCGTTCGACGATCCATTCATCTGAAGTCTCGACGCCGCGCGTGGCCAGGTCGGCGGCCAGGTCGTCATTGGTGACGATGCGCGAGGGCAGATGACCGCCCGTTCCTGTAATCCTGGCGTAAGGCATGGGGTTCCCGGAAAAATGAACTAGATCGTCCGTGCGGAATCATCCGGCCCGAGGGACGGCATTCTTCCACGCAAGACATCCAGGCGCTTGATGGTGCCCTCGAGCAGGCCATTGAGGACTGCTTCGTGTGCACGCTGAAGGGCCTGACCGAAGGCATAGGCATCCGCAGAACCATGACTCTTGATCACGATGCCGCGCAGGCCCAGCAAGGCGGCACCATTGTAGCGACGATTATCCACGCGGGCACGAAAGCGCTGCAGCACGGGCGTGGCCACCAGGCCGGCCGCCATGGTGAGCAGATTGCGGTGGAATTCCTCGCGCATCATGGCGCCGATCATCCGCGCCAGACCCTCGACCGACTTCAGGACCACATTGCCCACAAAACCATCGCAGACCACCACGTCGACCGTGCCCTTGAAGATGTCGTCGCCTTCGACGTTGCCGTAGAAATTCAGGCCGCTGGTGCGCAACAGCTCGGCCGCCTGCTTGGAGACCTCGTTGCCCTTGATGACCTCTTCGCCGATGTTCAGCAGGCCGACGCTGGGCTGGGCCTTGCGATCGACCGTGGATACCAGGGCGGCCCCCATCAGACCGAACTGCAACAGGTGTTCCGCCGTGCAGTCGACATTCGCGCCCAGATCCAGCACCGTGGTGGCACCGCCCTTCTGATTGGGCAGCGCGGTGGCAATGGCCGGGCGGTCGATGCCATCGAGCGTTTTCAGCACGTAGCGGGAAATGGCCATCCAGGCACCGGTGTTGCCCGCCGACAGGGCCGCGTCGGCGCGTCCGTCCTTGACGGCCTGCACGGCCACCCGCATGGAGGAATCCTTCTTGCGACGCAAGGCGACCTCGACCGGGTCGTGCATGGCGACGACTTCGGAAGCATGCAGGATCTCGAACCGGCCGGCGGGCGCGGCATTCTGCTGCAGGGCCTGGCGGACCTGAGCCTCGTCACCCACCAGCACACATCGGGCATCCGGATGCACCCGCGCAAACGCCATCGCCGCCGGCACGGTGACCGGCAAGCCATGATCACCGCCCATGCAGTCAATGGCGATCGTGATGCTGCGACTGGACATCGGCGCGCGACAGAATCCGGGGCGCCGCGATTATTCGTCGTTCTTGGTCTTCAGGACCTTGCGGCCACGATATACGCCATTCGGGCTGATGTGGTGGCGCAGATGCAGCTCGCCCGTGGTCGGCTCGATGGCCGTGGCGGGTGCCGCAAGAGAATCGTGCGAGCGGTGCATGCCGCGCTTGGACGAGCTCTTTTTGTTTTGCTGAACAGCCATGGTGACTCCTGTGATCGGGGCGGCTCATTTCAAGGGAAGCGCAGGCCCGCATGTTAAATGAAAATTGTTATGTGAGAACTCAAACCTTCCTGAGCCGTTCCAGGACCGCAAACGGCGACGTCCCGGACGAATCCGGCAGTGCCTGGCGGCTGTCCGACGCACCCGGACAGACTTCATGTCGGGGAGCAAGCGGCAACGCCAGAATCAGTTCGTCTTCAATCAGCGCCAGCACATCCAGGCGCGGATCAGCCACCAGGTATTCGATCTCGGGGCCTTCGCCCCGGGTCTCGAGAGCATCCATGGCATCGAGCTGAGCAGGATCATCCAGCAGACCCAGTGTGCTGTCAACCCGCAGTCTGAGCACAAAGGGTTCCAGACAGCGCTGACAAACGACGCGTACCTCGCCTTCGGCCCGGACATCCAGCCAGGCCCTGCGCGCGCCGTGCGTGTCCGTGCGGCCCACCAGAGCCCAGGTGAAGCTGCCATCCTGCGGCTCGGGCAACCCCTGGCACAGACGCGCAAAGCCAGCGGCCCCGATCGTGCCTGTCAGCTCTCGCCCCGCCAAAGCGAACCCCAAAGCATCGACGACCATGAAATTTGGTAATCAGGAAAACTCTAGATCTTACTGCATGCACGGCAGCATGGTCAACGCGAGCCTTGACACGCGAGCCTTGACACGCGAGCCTTGACACGCGAGCTTGACACGCGGGCGGCACGCGAAGCAAAGGCGTCGCTGTACACTGTGGCCATCACCGAACCCGCCCCAGCCCATGGAACTCATTCTGGCCTCCAGTTCACCCTATCGGCGCGATCTGCTGCACCGTCTTGGCCTGCCCTTCACGACAGAATCACCGGATCTGGACGAAAGCCCCCGTCGCGATGAATCACCCATCGATCTGGCCCTGAGGCTCGCCACCGAAAAGGCGGCCGCCATCTCGGCACGTCGCCCGGGCGCCCTGGTGATCGGCTCGGACCAGGTCGCGCTGTTCCAGGGCGAGCCCGTCGGCAAGCCCGGCACGTTCGAAGCGGCCCGGATGCAATTACGGCGTTTCAGCGGACGCACCGTACGGTTCCATACCGCCGTGTGCCTGACGGACGGCCGTCGCAAGCTTCTGGAGCAGACCCCGACCGAATGCGAATTCCTGACCCTGAGCGAGGCCCAGATCACCCATTATCTGCAGGCCGAGCAGCCTTTTGACGCCGCCGGCAGCGCCAAGGCCGAACAGCTGGGCATCGCCCTCATGGCACGCCTGCGCAGCGACGATCCCACCGCCCTGATCGGGCTGCCCCTGATCGCCTTGTGCCGCATGCTGCGCAGCTTCGGCGTTGAACCGCTGCACCCCGCCGTCGAACCCACCCCATGACCACCCTGCATTTGATCCCCGTCGGCCTGGGCCAGTCGGAACCCGCACGCTGGCTGCCCCGGGCCACCCGCGAGGTGGCCGCCGGCCTGAGGCATTTCATCGCCGAAAACGCCAAATCGGCACGCGCCTTCCTGAAACTCGTCGACACGACCGTTCCGCTGCAGCAGATCATCATCCATACCCTGAAACCCGACACGAGCGACCAGGAGATCCGTGACTGGCTGACTGGCGTGCCGGCCGATCAGGATCTGGGCCTGGTGTCGGAAGCGGGCTGCCCCGCGGTCGCCGACCCGGGCGCCCGGGTCGTGGCCGTGGCGCACGCGCGCGGCATGAAGGTCGTGCCCTGGACCGGGCCGTCCTCCATCATGCTGGGCCTGATGGCCAGCGGCCTGCAAGGTCAGCGCTTCGCCTTCCATGGCTACGCTCCGGTCAAGGCGCCCGAACGCGATGCCCGGCTGCGCGCCTGGGAATCGGCTTCGCACCAGCAGCAGCAGACCCAGATCCTGATCGAGACGCCCTACCGCAACACGGCCCTGTTCGAAGCCCTGCTGGCCACGCTGCGCGACACGACACGCCTGTGTATCGCCAGTTCACTGACTTGCGAGGACGAAGCGATCAGCACCCGTACCATCGCCCAGTGGCGCAAGGCGGGGCCGCCGGACTTCGAGCGGCGGCCGACGCTGTTCCTGTTTCTGGCGGCCTGATCGGCCAAGTGACCAAGTGGCAGCCGCCGGGTTCCGTGCGGGGAGCTGCTCGCCGCGAGCTTGAGCCCGTCGGCCAGAAGGCTGGAATCGGGGAGGCAAGCACGCCGCTGTCTGAGCGGGACGCTTGCGATCCGTCCGGGGGACGGATCGCCCCGCGAGTTCGGCGTGCGCCCCGATGCCGGCCTGGCGGCAGAGAAGTCCCGGCTTGGCCGGGACCGGGCGAGGTGAGCGGCGAGCAGCTCCCCGCACGGGACCCGGCGGCGTGTTTCAGCGTGCGCCCCGATGCCAACCTGGCGGCCGAGAAATTCCGGCTTGGCCGGGACCCGGCGAGGTGAGCGGCGAGCGGCTCCCCGCATGGGACCCGGCGGCGTGTTTCAGCGTGCACCCCGATGCCGGCCTGGCGGCCGAGAAGTCCCGGCTTGGCCGGGTCCCGGCGGCGTGTTGTTGTGGCGGCGACTTCAAAACCGGACAGACCTCCCCGCCGTGGTCGGGCGCATCGACCGTCGATCCCGCCACCACCAGAGCAGGCGCACGCCCAGCAGCAGCGCCAGAACCAGGGCGTAGAGGCGCGGCTCCAGGAAATCGTTCTTGCCCGCCCGCATCCAGTCGAAATGCAGCACGGACAGGCAGGCAGCCGGGTACACCAGCCAATGCAGCCGCTTCCACCATCGGCCCAGGCGCCGCATCCAGCCATGGGTGGAGGTCAGCGCCAGCGGCACCAGGCACAGCACGGCCAGTGCACCCACCCCGATGAAATCGCGCTGCCAGAGGTCCTGCCACAGGGCCGCTGGTACTCCGCCCTGGTCCCAAAGCGCCCAGGCCAGCACATGCAAGACGGTGTAAAAGAACGCATAAAGCCCGAGCTTCCGCCGATGACGCAGCAGTGCTTTCCAGCTCGCCAGACGCCTGAGCGGCGTCACCGCCAGGGTTGCGCACAACAGCACCAGCGCCCAGACGCCGGAAGACCGCGTCAGAAATTCCTGCGGATTGACCCCCAGCCCCCCCGACATGCCGAGCACCAGCCAGCGCGCCAGCGGAAAGAGCCCGCACAGATGCACGCAAAGGCCCGGAAGCCATCCCTTGCGCACACGCCCGCCGGCATCCGGTGCCGAACGGGACTGGGTACGTTCGACCCGGCCACCCATGGCGGGGTTTGCAGCTTGACGTCGGCCCATCAGAAATTCCGTCGCAGATCCATGCCCTGGTAGAGCCCGGCGACGGCGTCCGCATAGCCATTGAAGGGCAGTGTGGGCACGCGCGGCGCAAAAAAACCCGCGCCGATGCGCCGCTCGGTGGCCTGGCTCCAGCGCGGATGGGGCACGGTCGGATTCACGTTGGCGTAAAAGCCATATTCGCGCGGCGCCGCCCGCATCCAGCTGCTCACGGGCTGCTCGGCCTGAAGATGAATGCGCACCAGGGACTTGGCCGATTTGAAACCGTATTTCCATGGCACCACCACTCGCACGGGAGCCCCGTTCTGGGCTGGCAGCACGCGGCCGTAGACACCAAAAGTCAGCAGGGTCAGCGGATGCATCGCTTCGTCCATGCGCAGGCCTTCGACATAAGGCCAGTCGAGGATGCCAGCCGCCACCCCCGGCATCGCCTCGGGCTGCAGGGCAGTGGTGAAGACGACATAATGCGCCTGGTCCGTCGGCTCGACATGGCGCAGCAGATGGGACAGCGAATACCCGGTCCAGGGCACCACCATCGACCAGGCCTCGACGCAGCGCAGGCGGTAAATGCGCTCTTCCTGGGCGGCGAGCCGTCGCAGATCGTCCACGTCCAGCGTCATGGGCCGTCGCACGGCACCGTCGATCTGCACGGCCCAGGGCTGCAGGCGCAAGGCGCCGGCGTGGCGGGCCGGATCCCCCTTGCCGGTGCCGAACTCGTAAAAATTGTTGTAGGTGGTGATGTCCTGCCAGCTGTTCACCGTCTCGTCAGTCGACCAGCGGGAATCGCGGGAAGCTGCCAGCGGGGCCCCCGTCGGGGTGCCATCGTCGGCACCGGACCAGGCCGGTGCCGCCAGGGCCAGCCCCCCCAGGGCAGCCTGCTGCAGCCAGCGCCTGCGGGCCAGCCAGACGGGTTCCGGCGTGATCTCCGAAGGACGGATTTCTTGAATTCTGGGCGTGCGCATGATCTTTCCCGTGGTTGACCCCTCCGGTGGCGGCCGCTGACGGCTTCTTTCCATGATCTCTACCTGCCATTGTGCCACGCGCAATCATCCACGCTGAATCATCTACACTCATCCATTGCATCGAGGCGCACTGGCACATGCTGAACATTCTCTGGCTCGGATTCTTTCTGGTCGCGGCAGCCGCCGCCCTGTTCCAGTGGCTCGTGCTGGGTGACGCCGAGGTGTTCGCTCGCCTGATCGCCAGCCTGTTCGACATGGCCGATCTGTCGGTCAAGCTGATGCTGCTGCTGTTTGGCACGCTGACCCTGTGGATGGGGTTCCTGCGCATCGCCGAAGCCGCGGGCCTGGTGAACGCACTGGCCAGGCTGCTGGGACCCCTGTTTCGCCGCCTGATGCCCGGGGTGCCCGCCGGCCACCCTGCCCTGGGCCTGATCACCCTGAATTTTGCCGCCAACGCCCTGGGGCTGGACAATGCCGCCACCCCGATTGGCCTGCGTGCCATGCACGCCCTGCAAACTCTGAACACGGAACCTGCGTCGGCCAGCAATGCGCAGATCCTGTTCCTGGTATTGAATTCTTCCTCGCTGACGCTGCTGCCGGTCACCATTTTCATGTATCGGGCCCAGCAGGGGGCGTCGGACCCCACGCTGGTCTTTCTGCCGATCCTGCTGGCCACCTCGGCTTCGACCCTGGTGGGGCTGCTGTCGGTGGCCTTCATGCAGCGCCTGCGCCTGCAGGATCCGGTCGTGCTGGCCTGGCTGGGCAGCGGCGCGCTGCTGCTGGGCGGATTCATGGCCCTGCTGGCCGGCATGAGCGCCGCCGCCGTGGCGGGCCTGTCCTCCCTGCTGGGCAACCTGGTGCTCTTTGGCATCATCATCGCCTTCCTGATTGCAGGCGCCTGGAAACGGATTCCCGTGTACGAAAGCTTCATCGACGGTGCACGCGACGGCTTCGACGTCTGCAAGGGCCTGCTGCCCTATCTGGTGGCCATGCTGTGTGCCGTGGGCGTACTGCGCGCTTCGGGCGTGCTGGACGTCGTCCTCGATGGCATCCGCTGGCTCGTGACGGCCGGCGGCCTGGATGCCCGTTTCGTCGATGCCCTGCCCACGGCCCTGGTCAAGCCCTTTTCCGGCAGTGCCGCCCGCGCCCTGATGATCGAGACCATGCAGCACTATGGCCCGGACAGCTTCCCGGCGCTGCTGGCCGCCACCGTGCAGGGCAGCACCGAAACGACGTTTTACGTGCTGGCGGTCTATTTTGGCGCCGTAGGCATCCAGCGGGCACGGCATGCCGTGGGGTGCGCCTTGCTGGCGGACCTGGCGGGCGTTCTGGCTTCGATCGCCGTGTGCTATTGGTTCTTTGCGTAACGATGCGATCGTACAACCGCGTTGCCAGGGGCAGCCATGCCCGTGCGGCGGGCTTGGAGGATCGGATCAGGACGTTGCTGCAGGCAATCCCACGCTGGACAGCACCTGCAGCGGGCCCGCGGCGCGGATCGCATCGATCTGCGCCGGATCGCGCACGTAAAACGTGCCGCCAAACGACAGGGCATTCAGGGAAATGCCCTGGAAGTGTTCCCGGCTGCGCGGCAGGACCAGCATCCAGCCATCGCCCACCAGCATGTTGAAAGGTGGCAACAGGCCATCAGCACCCGGGCGCAGGTCCAGTGCAGCACAGGCCTGCCCATACGCAATCAACATGGCCTGCGCACTGGCGCCGGCGTCGGCACCCAGCCCGGCGTCGACACGCACAAAACAGTGTGCCAGTGCCAGGGCCGGGTGGCGCACGATGGCGCCCTGGGCCAGGCCCGACGGCAGACCGGCTCCCAGCGTGCGCAGCGACGCATTATCGGGGGTGGCGGGAATCCACTGCACGTGCTTGTGCCGCTGGCTGGCACCGGCGGCAGCCCCCCCGTTGTAAAAGCCCAGGCCACCCTCGCCCGACAGAATCACCGCCAGGGCCTGAAAATCGATGTCTTCCAGTGGCGAGAGCTGCTCGGCAAAGTCTCGCCGGGCCAGCACGAGATGATGCAGGCACACGGGGAACTTGTTCAGGATGGCGACGTGATGATCACCGACCGGGCCCACGAGCAGGGCGGGATCCGGATTCAGAAAGGGGTTGAAATCCGGATCCCGCGGCCCACCCGGCAATGTGACGGGCGCATCTTTTTTGGCCAGCGCCGCCACCCAGCGTATGATGAACGGCAAGCCCTGATCCTGGATGACGGCCTGTTGCGTGACGATGGGCTGCAGGTCGCCGCTGGCAAGTGCCTGTACGGTACGCTCGCGTACCGTGTCCATGAAGTCGGTTGGCATGGCTTCTCCGGTGTGCGGCCGAGCCAGTCGCGTGGCGCGGCCGATGAGATTTCAGCAATTGTAGGAGACACACGCAAAAGATGTGTGCCGGAACAACAGACATTCCATGCCAGGCTGCGATGGCGCAAACATTGGTGAAACGCACGCACGAGCGCATTGCCTGCGCCCGGGCGCGTGCATCGACGCGGCTGCGCGCAGCCGGGGCGGCTCTTGCAGCCCTGCTTCTGGGCGGCTGCGCCAGCCTCACCGCAATCCCGCCCGACACGCCGCTCGATCAGGTCGTCAGCCGCTTTGGCGCCCCCACGCTGCAATGCAAGGACCGCCAGGGCCATGATCGCGTCGTCTGGTCGCAACAGCCCCTGGGCCAGCAGGCCTGGGGTTCCACCGTGGACGCGCAGGGCCGCGTCCAGGCGATCGAGCCGATCCTGACCGATGCGCATTTCCAGATTCTGAAGCAGGGTGTCTGGACACCGGAACAGGTGCGCTGCGAATTCGGACCGCCCGCCGTCATCGAGACGGTCGGCCTGCCCAGTGTGCGACAGATCGTCTGGAGCTATCGCTACCGTCAGGATCACGTCTGGAATTCGCTCATGTATGTGTACTTCGGCCATGATGGCGCCCGGGTCACGCGCTTTCACCCGGGGCCCGACCCGATGTACGACCAAGAGGACTCGTTCCCGCGCCACTGAGGACGGCTGGCCGTCTGTGCAGTCTGTGCGGACAGCGCCACCTGTCGAGGCCGCATGTGGCTCGGCTCTCTCGCAAGAGCACACAATCCACGATACAGGAGACAGGCCACCTTCGCCTTACGAGCGACCCATTATGTCTAGCGGATGCGCCTCGAGGTGTCTAGCGGATGCGCCTCGAGGGCTGCCATCGCAGGAACACGCGCTCGCCTGCGCTGATGAGCGTGATGCCCAGGGTGGTGAACACGGTGATCGACAGCAGCGCGGCAAACACCAGTGGCACGTCCATGTTGAACTGACCCGTCAGGATCAGATAGCCGATCCCGGCATTGCCGCCGATGAATTCCCCCACGATGGAACCGGCCAGCGCCAGAGGAAAGGCAACCTTCAGGGCATCCACGATCTGGGGCAAGGCATGCATCAGCCGGACCTTGAAAAAAATCCTGAACGCATTGCCACCCGCCAATTTCGACAGGTCGATCAGGTCGGCCTCGATTTCATTCAGACCCGTGAGCGAATTCACGAAAATGGGGAACAGGGCCAGCAGGAACGCCAGCAGTATCTTGGATTCCGGCCCCAGGCCCAGCCAGATCACGAGCAGGGGCGCGATCGCAATCTTGGGAATGCCATTGAAGGCTGACAGGGCGGGGAGTATGAAAAATTGCAGGCCTTTGATGTACACCACCAAAAGCGCCAGAAACACCCCCACGACCAGGCTGATGAACAGGCCGGCCAGCGTGGTTGCCGCCGTGACCGCCAGATGATGAACCTGCAAGGAAAAGGTGTCGATGAACCGGGCCCAGATCGTCGTGGGCAGCGGCAACAGATAATCCGGAATGCCCGCCAGCGGCACACCGACCTGCCACACGGCAAGCAGGACCGCCACCACGATCAGGGTCTTCGCAGCATTCAGCATGGTCGGGATTTCCTGGGAGGCAATCGATTCGGTGCACGTTTTCGGGTCAGCCAGGGCGCACGCGCGCGGGTCGGCCGGTCAGAGTGTGCATTCTAATGGTTTCGAATGTGCCCAATGGGCATCAGCCCGGATCCCGGCTCTCGATGTCCGCGCGGATGCGGTCGGACAGTTCCAGAAATCGATGCATTCGCAATGTTTCCACGGTCCGGGGACGGGGCAGATCCACCTCGATGCGGTTGCGCACCCGCCCGGGCCTGTCGGTCATGACCAGAACGGTATCGGACAGCAGCACCGCCTCCGTGATGCTGTGCGTGACGAAAATCACCGTGCTGCGAATCGTGCTGCAGATGCGCTGCAGTTCGAAGCCCAGACGCTCGCGCGTCATGACGTCCAGTGCGCCAAACGGCTCATCCATCAGGATCAGTGAGGGGTTGAGCAGCAAGGCGCGACAGATGGAGACGCGTTGCTGCATGCCGCCTGAAAGCTGGTAGGGATAGCTGCCCTCGAAGCCGTCAAGACCCACGAGCGCCAGCAATTCCTGCGCGCGTGCCCGGTGGTGCCGACCCTTCCTGCCGCCTATCTCGGCAACAAAAAGCACGTTCTGCAGCACATTGCGCCATTGCAGCAGGACCGGTTCCTGAAAGACCATGCTGACATCGGAAATGGGTCTGTCGACGCGCTTGCCGCCCACGGAGATGTGGCCCCGGGTGGCCGGCATCAAGCCCGCAATCAGGCGCAACAACGTGGACTTGCCGCAACCGCTGGGGCCCACAATGGATACGAAGGTATCGGCCCCTATGGCGAACGATACATCGGCCAGCGCCTGGACGCCTGAGCCGAACTGCTTCGATACGTGATCGACGGCGACTGCGGTGCTCATCCGCAAGCCTTATGGCCGAGTCATCGACGCATCAAACACGTCAGCCGGGCTGACGCCGGCAACGTCCAGATTCAGCGCCTGACCCACGATGTCGATGGTGCTTTCAAGGCGCTCGACCGTGGCAAGGCCATAGTGGCCGCCTTGGGTGGGATCCGCCCCCATGGCCTTGATCGACTGCCGCCACTGGCTCAGGATCGTGTCCCGATTCAGGATCGGGTTGAAATGCACCATGATGTCGGCCGTTTCTTCGGGATGTTCGATGGCATACAGCATGGCCTTGCGGGTTGCATCCGCAAATTGGCGCACCTGGTCCGGCTGCGCCTGGAGCTTGGCCCGGTTGGCGATCAGCCAGAGCCCATAGATGTTGTAACCCCAGTCGTACAAGGACAGGAAATGCACCTGCTTGCCACGAGGCGCGGCGATCTTCTGCAGGGCCGGCACGTCTCCGTCGATCGAGGAGCTGGCCAGATCGACGCGATCATCCAGAAGCAGCGAGAAATACACATTCGGGTCCGCAGCCACCCACTGGATGGGCATGTCGCTCAGGTGGTTCTTGCCCAGAACGATGCGCAGCGCCACCCGCGCACTGTCCGCCTGGGATGCCGCGATCTTCTTGCCCCGGATCGACTGCAGATCGGGAAAAGGCGTGAACGAGGCCAGCCCCACCGCCGACTTGTTCATGTAGACGAACATGCCGCGGACCTGCGAACCCTTGACGATCGACTGCACGACCGGGCCGACATCCGCGACACCGTAATCCGCCTTGCCGCCTTCGACCGCCGAGATGACGAAACCGCTGCCCGAGGTCGGCAAGACCTTCACCTCGAGGCCGGCGTCGCGATAGTAGCCCTTGTCCATCCCCACGAAGAACGGTGCATATTTACCGATGAAAGTATGGTTGGTGAGCACCGTGACTTTCTCGAGATCGGCACCCTGCGCAAGGGCCGGCAGCAAAAGGCCGACGCCGACACAGCAGGAAAAGAGCCAGGCAGACAGGAATCGCCGTTTTTTCATGAATTCATCCCCGGATCATGAGGCCGCGGGAGCGCCTTCAGATCGTCTTGTCGAAACCACACGCAGACCGTCGCAACCCCAAGGCCGCGTCCACAGTCACATGTCGGCCTGCGCCGCCACATGCCAGCATTCACACTATCACACCACAGCTTTCAACGCTGCCACATGGAACCCTGGACATAGGTAGGGGTATCCGCATAAGGCGGCGGCGGCTGCCATTCGACCGCCAGATACCAGGCCGACCAGGCCACGATGACCAGCGACAGCACCCAGAGCCAGACGGGAATGGGCGAGGGTGATTCCGCACGGCGCGGCTCGAAACGCTCCTCGGCGCCAAAGGCGTTGACAGTGACATTGAGCGTGCCGTGCACGATCGCATCGGCCCGCACCCCGGATACCGTGATGCCCGGTCCATTGCGCACGCGAAACGGGAGATCACGCACCCCGACATGGCCATCACGGCCTTGCGCTTCGATGTGCAAGTGATGATCCCCATCGGGCAGCGCCCGCGTATCGAGTGTCACCGTCACCGGCGGCTCGTAATCCGCGATGGGCTGCGGCTGGTCATCCAGGTAGATGCGGATGCGAGATTCCTCGGTCACCTTGAAACCTCCCGTCTGCCGATGGTCCGGATTGTGCCCGCCCCCATGGGCCGGCGCGCAGCACCAACCCCGACATCAGCCATTTGAGGCACGATCCGGTGGATCCGGGCAATCATCGTGCATGACGAGGTATTTCGGATGGTCTTCATTCTGTTCTCCCGGCCTGATCAGCATGACGATGGCCGCGATGAAGCATGCCACCGTGCCCAGGCCCAAAACGCCGACAATGAGCAAATTGCCCAGCAGGTGTGCAGCAAACCCTTGCATCTCCATGTCCGTCATCCCGTGTGCGGATGCCACGACCCGACCCGACTGGCCACGCAGGCCGGACGCGACGGGCGCAGCGCTTCGGGCTGTTTAGGCCAGCATGTCGGTTGACGGCAGCATGTCGGTTGGCGGCGGCATGTCAAGAAGCCCCTGCCGGATGGGCAGACTGCCCGCCCCTGCTTCCGGCTCATTTCTTTGCCCTCTGCGCGGCGACGTCCGCCGCCGTGACGATCGGCGCATGATTGCCCCATGACGTGCGTTCATGATCGATGATGCCGGCCACTTGATCATCGCTCAGCTGCGCTGCAAAAGACGGCATTTGCGCGGCATAGGCCGTGCCGTCTATGGTCCTGCCATGCAGACCATGCAGCACGACATCGATGTGCTCCGTCGCGTTCTTGTCATTGACGACCGCATTGCCTGCCAGGGGCGGAAACACACCCGGCACGCCTGCCCCCTGGGCACCGTGGCAGGCTGCACAAGTGGACGCAAAGAGCTGCGCACCCTTGGCGGCATCAAAGGCCACGGTCGGTCCGGCGGCCGTGGCGGCAGCCGGCGTGCCGGCCGGCCCGGAGCCTGACGGGGGTGCGGGCGCCGTTGCGCCGGCCGAGGAACCGGCACTTGCCACGCCGGCGGCTGCGGTGCCAGAGGCAGGCGTGGCACCGGTCGCCGCGGCACCGGGCAGCACCGGCTGCTTCAGGGACAGCAGGTAGGCCACCAGCGCCTTGGCGTCCTCGCCAGGGATCACGGTGCCGTGCGCCGGTGCATAGCCTTTTGGCACGGGCACGGCCTGCGCGCCCGCCGGCACCTGATCCACGATCTTGAACAGGCCGCGGAAAGAGGGCATGACCGATTGCGGCACAACGGCACGCGGGTCATACAGGTGGATGTATTGCCAGATCTTGCTCGACTGGCGCGTACCCACATTCGTCAGATCCGGGCCGGTGCGTTCGGATCCCAGCAGTTCAGGCGTCTGGAACGCGAAGTCGCCGGGCGCCGAAGGCCGGCCGAACACCTGGTCGACCGGCACCGGGCGGACCTGCTGCGTATGGCAATAGGCACAGCCTTCACTGATGTAGACATCCCTGCCATGCTGCTGCAGCAGGGTCAATTGCTCGACCCCGGCGCCTGGTGGCACCTGCGACAGTTCGATGCCCGGCAAGACCGCCATGAAAGTCGACCAGACCGCATAAAGCAGGGTCGACCCCCCCGCAATGGCCAGCAATTTGTTCATGAGGTCATGCCTCCATCTGCAGCGCGCCTGCCACCCCGCCGCTTCTGGCCGAACCCCGGCAGGTCATGTCCCAGACGTTCCAGGCAAAGACCAGATGGCCCAGAAACATCATCGAACCACCCACCGCCCGCCATTGCCAGTAAGACGCCATGTCCACCACCGACTGCACGAACGGCTTGCCTTGAAGCCAGTCCAGCCCCTGCACGGTACCGCCAATGGAAAGCGCCAGCACATACACCACGATGCCCACCGTCGCAAGCCAGAAATGGATGCCGAGCAGAAGATTGTCGGGCTCCCTGCCCGTGGCCCGGGGAAGCAGCGCATAAATGCCGCCCCAAAGGACGAATGTGACAAATCCATACATCGTCAGGTGAGAATGACCTACCGTATAGTTGGTGAAATGCCAGATCTGCTGCAAGGAACGCAGCGCTTCGACGGTCCCCTGGGACGAGCCCAGCAGATAGCCCAGCACGCCGACCAGCAGGAACATGGCCGGGGTGCGATGCAGGCGCTCGGGTCGACCCCGCATCGTCAGCAGGAAATTGGCGCTGCCGCCCCACACCGGAACCAGCATCGCCACGCTGGCGACAATGGCGGTCGTCTGCAGCCACCAGGGCAAGGGGCTGAACAGAAAATGGTGCGCCCCCAGCAAGGGGTAGAAGGCGAGATTCGTCCAGAACGCAAAAATGCCCAGCGAATAGGAATATATGGGCCGGTTCATGACCTTGGGCAAGGCGTAATAGAGCACCCCCAGGCACAAGGGCGTGAACCACATGCCCACCGCGTTGTGCATGTAGTAGCCCTGAACGGCCACCTGCCCCAGACCGTGCTGATACCACGGCACGAGTGTCACCAGCACGATGATAATCGTCCACAATGTGCCGCCCATGGTGTACCAGTTGGCCAGGTAGATATCCTTGCCTGCGCGACGCGCCACGGTGGCGATCAGGTTCCAGGCGGTGAGCACCAGGCCCGCGCCCAGAATGGCGCGTATCCACCAGAGCCACTCGCGATACTCCTGGGCGCCATTGTTGTAGCCAAGATCCAGCGCCACCGTGCCGGCAACCGCAGCCACGTTCAGGAGGATCAGCGTCAGCCAGGCGAGCTTCGGACTGTACAGCCGCGCGCCAGAGCTTTTTGCAGCGATATACAGGGCCAGCCCGATCATCGCCGGGCTGGCCCAGGCGTAAAAGGTATCGTTGGTATGGATCGGCCGCAATCGGCCAAAGGTCAGCGCGGGTGCGGTGGCCAGTTCCGGGTAAACGAGCTTCAGTGCCAGCAGCACGCCAACCGCGGTCGCCAGGATCAGCCAGATCGTGGCACAGATCGTGTATGCGCTGAATATCCGGGTCAATGCGTCGTCAGCCGGCAGACGTCGTGCCGGCTGGGAAACGACAGCAATCGATTCTTGAGCCATCGGGCGCCCCACTCATCACGAAACATCGATGCCCCGATGGTAAGGCCTGAATCACCCGTGAGCCTGAATACATATATCGCCAACAATGTTTAATTCAAGCTTAAAACACCTTAACATGAGCTTAAAATCACTCAAAACCCGATTGAGATGTTTGCGCATGACGCATCATGAACCAGTTGGACACCCCGAGCACCGGTTCCGTGTGCATGACGTTAAAGCCCAGACTGGCATAAAAATCGACGTTCTGCGCCAGATCGGTTTCCAGCCACGCCGCCTGGCCTTGTGCGTCCATCAGGTCACAGGCGTGCATCATCAAATGTCGCGCGATGCCCCGGCGTCGATGATCCGTCCGGACGGTCAGCGGCCCAAGGTGCCAGTGCGGTTCATCCGGATCGGATCGTTCCCATCGGCGCAGCCAGCGCCACGCCCGCCAGGTGCCGCGTAACTGAAAGTCCGGTGCGAACCGCATGGCAAAGCGCAATTTCTCGGACCATGACGGTCGGCAGGCTCCTGGTGGCATCATGCCCAGAACTCCCGCCAGCGCACCGTCGACCCGCACACCCAGCAGCAGGCCTTTGCTGTGGACAAGCGGCAGCAGCGCACCAAAGAGCCGCACGAGTCGGCGCTCACGCCGCCCGGAATCGCCGCCGAACACGGCCAGGTGCAGAGGGTTGTCACGCATGCCGCTCGCCAGCAGCGCCGCCGCCGCAGGCAGATCCCGAGTGCGCAGTGGCACGATGTCAAAGCCCCGGTGCATTGGGTGATGGCCAGGGTCAGGCCGGACTCGGCCGATATTTCCGAACTCTGTCATTGATGTCGATCCCGCCACGAACGGACTGCCCGATGGCCCACAGTCCGAGCCAATGGAACGGCCTGCCGCGGGCGGAACTGCGAATCCGATCCCGGACCCCATACAGCGTGTTTCGAATGCCGCACCTCGGGGCTTTATTTCTTGGCGATATCCCTATTGTCAGCCAAGTTATATGGGAGTAGGTTTATCGGGTAGATGTTCCTGTCAATTGCTGCAAAAGGAGAATAGCGTGAATCACGGTAACCAACGATTCATCGACCGTCGTGCTTTCCTGAAGACAATCAGTGCGGCAGGCGGCGCAGTCGGTCTGAGCAGTATGCCGGGCGCCATGCTGTGGGCACAGGAAACCGCTTCGCCGACAGCCGGAACCATCATTCATGGCAAGAATGCCAAGATGATCATACATAATGCCAAGCTGGGCGTGATGGAAACGCCGCTCGATCTGCTGCGCGAACATCGTTCCACGCCGGTCGATCTCATTTACAGCCGAAATCACTTCCCCATCGACGGCGCAGGATCCTGGATCGCGACGACCGAGCCCGCCGATCATGAAACGATTCAGAACTGGACGATTCAGGTGTCGGGCCTGGTGCAGCGACCCAAAACGATCCGGGTGGCCGACCTGGAACAAATGGACCACGTCAAGCGGATATCGGTCATGCAGTGTGCCGGCAATGGCCGCTCATACTACTGGGCCAAGGCAAAGACGCCAGGCTCGGGCTGGAAACACGGCGGCATGGCGAACCTGACCTGGGAGGGGGTGCCGCTGATGCCGCTGCTGAAAAGCCTCGAGCTCAGCCCGGCCGACAGCGTGAGGTTCCTGACGGCCAACGGCAAGGACGAGCCGGCCGTCAAAGGCGGTGCCGACATGATCAAGAGCTACCATCTGGCGGCTCCGCAACTGAATGACGCGATCCTGGCGGTACGCATGAACGGCAAGCCGATTCCAACCGTCCATGGTGGGCCGGTGCGGCTGATCATCCCCGGCTATTACGGCAACATGAACGTCAAATGGCTCACCGACCTGTTGCTGATGGATGAGCCCACCCCCAGCGCCATCATGCAGAAGACCTACCGCATGCCGATCATGTCCGTGGAACCCGGAAAATTCACGACCCAGGACCTGACACGCGAAAACAGTACGCCGACCTACGGCTTTGCCATCATGAGCGTGATTTTCGCACCCCTGCTCGACCAGAAGGTGCAAGCGGGCAATGTGGAACTGCGCGGGGTGGCCTGGAACGATGGGCTGGCTTCGCTGGATGACGTCCGGGTGTCACTGGATCAGGGCAAGACCTGGCTGGCGACCGAAGTGGATGATTCGGATGGGCCCTATGCCTGGCACCACTGGAGCACGCATGTGAAGCTCGAGTCGGGCAGCCACGAGGTCTGGGTACGGGCCACGGATGCATTGGGCCGCACGCAGCCGCTGAACGGCCTGGTCTCGTGGAATCCGGGGGGCTGGGACTGGCATGGCGTCGACAGGGTGCGCTTCGAGGTCGCGTGATGGCAGGGCCGTTGTTCAATCCGGCCTGGCTGGCGGCGGCCTTGCTCGGCGCCAGCGCCACGGCCGCCGGTGCCGGGATCCGGCTGCCGAACGGGCCGGGGGTCAATATCGTCTATTCCCGCTGCCAGGCATGCCATGACCTTCAGTATGTCAGGGATGCCAAGGGCCTGTCCTCCGCGCAGTGGCAATCCGTCGTCACAAGCATGCAGGACTACGGCCTGGAAATCAGCGATCAGGACAAGAGCACCGTACTCAAGTACCTGATCACTTATCTGGGGCCCAATCCGCCCCCGGCTCCGGAAGAGACGCCCGCCGCGCAGCTCGACGGGCAAACCGTCTGGAACCAGAACTGCGCCGCATGCCATGGCGCCCAGGGTGCAGGCCAGCCAGGCTATTTTCCCCCGCTGGCCGGCAATTCCGATCTCTTCGCCGAACAGGCCTTTCCGGTGCTGGTCGTCCTGAATGGCATCAGCGGTCCGCTCACGGTCAAAGGACAGAAATACAATGGCAGCATGCCGGCGCTGGGGCATCTGTCGGATGACGAGATTGCGGCGGTCGTCAATTTTGTCCGTACGAGCTGGGGCCGGCCATCCGGACCCGCCTCGTTCGGACCGGTGACGCCGAAACTCGTCGCCCGCGAGCGCGAGCGACCCCTGACAGCTTTGCAGGTGCACGCGGTGCGGGAAAAGATGCTCCAATGACCCAGTCTGCATCCGGCCGTGTCCAGGCTGGATGCATAATCATGGACTTTCCAGATCAACGCACGGAGCACGCTGATGAGCCAGGACGACGATATTTGTTTCATGACCGCGACAGCCCTGTCGGGCGCCATCCGGGCGGGCGACTTGTCCGCACGTGAAATTGTCGAAGCACACCTGGCTCGCATCGCGCAGGTCAACCCCAAGGTCAACGCCATTGTGACCCTGCACGCAGAGGAGGCACTTGCGGCTGCCCGGGCTGCCGACGAAGCCCAGGCCCACGGGAAAATCCTCGGGCCTTTGCACGGATTGCCTGTGGCACACAAGGACCTGGCACTGACCAAAGGGATGCGCACGACCTTCGGATCCCGGATTTATGAAAATTACGTCCCGGAAGAAAACGCCGAGTTTGTGGAACGCCAGCAGCAGGCCGGTGCAATCCGCATGGGGAAAACCAACACACCGGAATTCGGGGCCGGCTCGCAAACGTTCAACGAAGTGTTTGGAGCCACACGCAACCCCTACGACTTGTCCAGGACATGCGGCGGATCCAGCGGTGGCGCGGGCGTTGCCCTGGCCACGGGCATGGTGGCGCTGGCCGATGGCAGCGACATGTTCGGCTCCCTGCGCTGCCCGGCCAGTTTCAACAACGTCGTCGGTCTGCGCCCTTCCGTGGGCCGTGTCCCGAAAACCCCCGCACTGGACGGATGGGACAATCTGGCGGTCAACGGGCCCATGGCGCGCACCGTACAGGACGTGGCCTTGTACCTGTCCGCCATGGCGGGGTTCGATGCGCGTGACCCCATTTCAATCGCCAGGGATGGCGCGCATTTCCGCGCCCCGCTGGAGCGTGACCTGAAGGGTACCCGCATCGCCTGGAGTTCCGACATGGGCGGCCTGCCCATCGATCCGCAGGTCTCGCAGGCAATCGACGCACAGCGCCATGTATTCGAAGCACTTGGCTGCATCGTCGAGGACGCCTGCCCCGATTTCAGCCACGCCTCCGAGATTGCACTTGCCTTGCGTGCATACAGCTTTCAAGCCGGTCTGGGTGAACTGATGGATCAGCACCCTGGCGTCCTGAAGCAGACCATCGTCGGCAACATCCAGGCGGGCCGTGCATTGGGCGTGGCCCAGTTGGCGCGCGCCCAGGCGCTGCGCACCCAATTGTTCCAGCACATCCACGATTTCATGCTGCGGCATGAATTCATGGTGTTCCCGACCAGCCAGGTGGTTCCGTTTCCCATCGAGCAGGAATACGTCACACAGATCGGCTCGGTGAAAATGGACAATTACGTGGACTGGATGCGCTCGGCGTACTATGTCACGGTCACCACCCATCCGGCCATTTCCGTACCCTGCGGCTTCACCGCCGACGGCCTGCCCATCGGGCTACAGATCGTCGGCCGCCATCAGGGGGAATTCGAGCTGCTGCAGATTGCCCATGCGTTCGAGCAGGCAACGCAGTTCGGACAGCGACGCCCGCCGGTTGTCGCTGCCGCATAGAATGCATGCCGCAGGCGAATGCATGCGGCAGGCGGCCGGTTTCCGCACAAATCCGGCGATGACATGGGGCGACGCACAGTGCAGTCTGGCTGAACCCTGCCATGAAAGGCCCAACGCGAATTTTCAGATGGATGTCACCGGGTTCAGATGGATGTCACCGGGCTGATTCAAACCTACGGCTATTGGGCTGTTGCAGCGGGCACCTTTCTCGAAGGGGAAACGGTGCTGCTCGCGGCTGCCGCGGCAGCATCTCGCAACTACCTGCGGCTACCGGCAGTCATCGCCATCGCCGCCGTATGCGGATTCCTGGGAGATCAACTCTTTTTCTTCTTGGGTCACCGTTATGGCGCGCGACTGGTTGTGCGATTTCCGCTGCTTCAGGCGCGCACGGCCCGGGTTCAGGCGCTCTTGAAGCGCCATGACGCACCGCTCATTCTCGTCATCCGGTTCCTGTACGGCCTGCGTGTGGCGGGTGCCATTGCGATGGGCACAAGCGGCGTGCATTGGGCCCGGTTTGCGGTGTTCAATTTCGCAGGTGCAGTGATCTGGGCAACCGTCATTGCGAGCATAGGCTACGGCCTGGGCCAGGGCCTGAGCCACCTGGTGTCCGCGCTGGGCGAATTTGATGATCACGAGATCTGGGTACTGGCTGCCATCGCAGGTCTGATCATCGTCTGGCGACTCGCCGTGCATGGACGGCAGATCTTGCGAACGAGGCGCCACAGGCAGCAAACATTGGAGAAACGGGACTGAGGTACCAGGGAATCTGACGGAAAGAACGCAAGCATCAAGGCCGAAGGTCTTGCGATTTCTGTCAGCGGTGCTTGAAGTCGTTGCCACGGTCCATTCTTTGGGAGGCTGGCCCTGAGACAAGCCGCTCATCAGAGTCCTTGGTAGAAGAAGTTATGTTTAAATACGCTCATATTGCTCTGGAAGCCGTTTTGAGCTCACGCCCAGCCCCCGTCGTCCCATCGACGGACCCAAGATCGACACCCCGTGATTGATGCGGATCGGGATGGCGTTTTCAGAATGGCCCGGCCGTGCCGGTGACGTCCACGCCACAAGCAGGCAATTCCCACCATCAGGGTTAGCGAGTCCGGCGACGGCACCATGAGCACCAAAAATTCCACGGCTGATTTCTTGTCATTCGCAGCGTCTGGTGACACCCTGGTGGCGCGAGGCGAATGGGTGATCGCCAATTATCAGGCCATCAGCCGGCAAATCCATGCCTTGCATGGCACTGCTGCCAGCTCCGACAGGGCAACCGGGCGTATCCGCCTGGAAGACATTACGGCGCTGGACACGGCAGGCGCTGAACGGCTGTGTGCCTTGTTGGGGCCTGATGCCATTCAGACAGCTGTCCGGCCAGACGCAGGGCTCAACCCGGAACGCAGTGCTTTGCTGTTGAGTGTGGCCCACGCAATGCAGGATGCGGGTCAGAGTCGGACCTTGAAGCAGCGATCCGCCATCGTCGATTTGCTGGTGCGCATCGGCATGTCCAGTGAGGCGGTCTGGAAGCAAATCATAGATCTGCTGGGGTTTGCAGGCTTGGTACTGGAAACGTTGGCGCGCAATGTGTTGCGGCCATCGCAGTGGCGACCCACAGCCATAGTTGCCCAAATCGAAGAAACCACGCTCAACGCCGTTCCGATCATCGCCTTGCTGACGTTTCTGGTCGGGGCTGTGGTGGCCTTCCTGGGTGCGACCATATTGGCCGACTTTGGTGCCAGCATATATACCGTCAACTTGGTGGGGTTTTCCTTCTTGCGTGAATTTGCCGTCTTGCTGACAGCCATTCTGATGGCTGGTCGGACAGCCAGCGCCTACACGGCGCAGCTGGGCTCCATGAAGGCGAACGAGGAAATCGACGCCATACGTGTGCAGGGGCTCGACCCCATTGTGTTATTGGTGTTGCCCAGGGTGTTTGCCATGCTGCTGGCCATGCCCATACTGACGTTTATTGGCATGGTGTCCGGCGTATTTGGAGGCGTGTTGGTGTGCGCCTTGTCCTTGGATATTTCTCCTGTCATGTTCTTCACCATCTTCAGGGAAAGCACAGGTGTGAGTCATTTTTTCATAGGCATGTCCAAGGCGCCGGTATTTGCGTTTTTGATCGCCATCATCGGTTGCCTGGAGGGCTTCAAGGTCACTGGCAGTGCCCAGTCCGTGGGCGAGCACACCACATCGGCGGTGGTGCATTCCATTTTTGTGGTGATACTGCTGGATGCTTTGGCTGCGTTGTTCTTCATGGAAATGGGATGGTAGATCGACAATCCGATCACGAAGCAACACCCGTCATACAGGTGCATGGCCTAAGGAATCAGTTCGGTGATCATGTGGTTCACGACAATCTGGATCTGGATGTGCTTCGCGGTGAAGTCCTGGGCGTGGTGGGCGGTTCAGGGTCCGGGAAGTCGGTGCTTCTAAGATCCATTGTGGGTCTGCAACGGCCCACCCGGGGCCAGGTCAGCGTCTTTGGTCAGGATATGCTGAATCTGTCCGATGCTCAGCGTTCGCTGGTTGAACGTCGTTTTGGTGTCTTGTTTCAGCGCGGGGCATTGTTTTCTTCCCTCACTGCCACTGAAAACGTGGCCATGCCGCTCATTGAGCACGCAGGCCTGAAGCGCAGCGATGCGGAGCACTTGGCAGGCATGAAACTGGCGTTGGCTGGTTTGCCCGTCAGCGCGGGAGCAAAATATCCCGCCGAACTGTCTGGCGGCATGGTGAAACGGGCCGCCCTGGCTCGCGCTTTGGCCTTGGATCCCGACATTCTCTTTCTGGATGAGCCCACGGCTGGCTTGGATCCTATAGGCGCGGGGGCCTTTGACCAACTGATATTGACCCTGAGAGGCGCGCTGGGCTTCACGGTCTTTCTGGTCACCCACGACCTGGATACCCTGTATGCCGTTTGCGACCGCGTGGCAGTTTTGTCTGACCGACGGGTGTTGGTGGCCGATAGGCTGGACGTGGTACAGGACGTCGATAATGCCTGGATACATGATTATTTTCATGGGCCCAGGGGCCGCGCCGCACGAGATGCCGGACGTGAAACACGGGAGCAGACGTAATGGAACCACGCGCACATCATGTGCTGATAGGTTTGTTTACCTTGGTGGTGTGTGCAGCCGCGGTGCTGTTTGCACTGTGGTTGGCCAAGTCGAAGAATGAAAGCGACGTTCGTCATTATGTCGTGGTCTTCAACGAGGCCGTGCGCGGCCTGTCCAAGGGCAGCGCGGTGCAATATAACGGCATACGCATAGGCGAAGTCACCAGTCTGCGCCTGGACCCAGCCGACCTGAGTGCGGTCAGGGCACGCATACGGATAGACGGCGCCATTCCGATCACCCAGGACACTCGCGCCAGTCTGGTCCTGACCGGCATTACCGGGGTATCGGTGATAGGACTGAGCGGTGGCACGCCTGGCAGCCCTTTGCTGACAGCGCCCGCGGGCAGCGATCCGATCATTGTGGCGTCGAAGTCACCTTTGAGCCAGCTGCTGGCGGGGGGAGACGATTTGATGATCAACATCAGTGAACTGGTCTCCAATGCCAAGAACATACTATCGCCCGAAAACGCCCAGAATTTAGGCAAGACGCTGGAGCATCTGGAGCAGGTCATGAGAGCCTTGTCTGACCAGCGCAACGATATCCAGAGCTTGACGGCATCACTGACCCAGGCCAGTGAGTCGGCCACCCAGGCGTTTGGGCGTGCAGCCGTACTGATGGACAATAGCAATGCCTTGGTTACCAAGCAGGGCATCGCAACCCTGGAACATGCCCAGAGGGCCATGGCATCCCTGGATGAAACCAGTGCCGCGCTGGCCCGCCTGATCGAGGATAACCAGGCGGCAGTGGGTCAGGGTGCGGATGGACTCAGGCAATTGGGACCCGCATTGCAAGCATTGCGTGAAACCCTGGGCACCATACAGACAGTGACACGCAAACTGGATGATAATCCGGCGAATTATCTACTGGGTCGGGAAAAGATACAGGAGTTCCGGCCATGACATCACACGCCTTGTCACTTGGCCGGCTGGTACTGGCCCTGTTCGTCGCGCTCTTGTCTGCCTGTTCGATTTTGCCGGCACCGCAAACCCTGAATGTGTACCAACTACCTGCCGGCACGGAACCTGCCTCCAGCGTATCCAGGGCTGCTCAGCCGGCAGCCGACTGGGCCTTGCGCATAGATACGCCTTATAGCAGTCAGCTCATCAATAGTGAACGCATACTGGTGCAGCCACCTGGCGGCGATTCCATCAGCATGTATCAGGGCGCGCGCTGGAGTGACGTTGCCCCTGTGATGTTGCGCGATCGCCTGGTGGCGGCCTATCGCGTGCAGGCACCCATGTTAATGGTGAGTAGCGATAGCAGCAGTCTGCTTTACGATGTGCTGCTAACCGGCGATCTGACCCAGTTTCAGGTGGTGTATGGCGGCAGCGGGCCGGTAGTCCATATTCAGTTTGATGCCAGCCTGGTGCAGGCTGCGAGTAGACGCACGTTGGCCACGCGACGGTTTACGGAGCATCAGGCGGTTGATGGCACGCAATTGCCGCAAGTGGTGGCGGCATTTGGCGTGGCGACCGATGCCTTGGCAACACAAATGATTGCATGGACCTTGCAGCACGCGCCGCGTTAATCTTTGCCGCACGCCGTGAGGACTGTGCCCGCCGCCTGCACCGGGCAGCAATGATACCAGGCATGCGATCAGCGCCAAGACGCAGGCCAACGAGCAGCGCGAGACCGTCACCGACGCTGACACGCATCGCAGACGCACGATTGCAGTAGATGGACAGGAGTGGACTCGCTGGTGACGTCGACGCGTGCGCACGTTCGCGATCGATTCGAGGCACAGGACTTTTGTTGCATGCACGCGGCCGCCTGGCAGCAGATCGAAACGCCCTAGAGTGTGGGTCCCGTGTCCTTGCCAACCGGGTTCATACAACAAAATCAAAGAGATATGAGACTTTGCTGGCGGAGACGGAGGGATTCGAACCCTCGATGCGGGTATAAGCCGCATGCTCCCTTAGCAGGGGAGTACCTTCAACCACTCGGCCACGTCTCCAGCAAAGCCGGAATTCTAGCACAGGACCCGCATCGGGCGGGAAGCCTCAGGATTCAGTCGGGCTGGATTCCTGGTCGAGCTCGAAGGCCTTGTGCAGCGCGCGCACGGCCAGTTCCATGTACTTGTCGTTGATCAGCACCGAAGTCTTGATTTCCGAGGTGCTGATCATCTGAATGTTGATGCCTTCCTCGGCCAGGGTGCGGAACATCAGGCTGGCCACGCCCACATGACTGCGCATGCCGATGCCGACGATGGAGACCTTGGCGACCTTGTCATCGGACACGACTTCGCCGGCGCCCACGGCCGGACCCACCTGGTTTTTCAGCAGATCCAGCGTACGGGCAAAATCATTGCGGTTCACGGTGAAGGAGAAGTCGGTCAGACCTTGCTGCGAGATGTTCTGCAGAATCATGTCGACATCGATATTGGCCGCTGCGACGGGGCCCAGGATCGCATAGGCCACGCCCGGGGTGTCGGGCACGTTGCGCAGGGTGACCTTGGCTTCGTCGCGACTGAACGCGATGCCGGAGACAACGGCGGTTTCCATTTTCTGATCTTCCTCGAAAGTGATGAGCGTGCCGGAAAACATTTCCTCTTCGACCGGGATCATCGGGTCGGTCAGCGAAGACAGCACGCGTAGCGGCACCTGATATTTGCCGGCAAATTCAACCGAACGGATCTGCAGGACCTTGGATCCGAGCGACGCCATTTCCAGCATTTCCTCGAAGGAAATGACGTTCATGCGGCGGGCTTCCGGCACGACACGCGGGTCGGTGGTGTAGACGCCATCCACATCGGTGAAGATCAGGCATTCATCGGCGCCCAGTGCGGCGGCCACCGCCACGGCGGAGGTGTCTGATCCACCGCGGCCCAGTGTGGTGATGTGGCCGTCGCCGTCCACCCCCTGGAAGCCCGTGACGATGACCACCCGGCCCGATTCCAGATCGCCGCGGATGCGGCTGTCGTCGATGGAATGGATGCGGGCCCTGGTGTACGCGTTGTCGGTACGCACCGGTACCTGCCAGCCGGCATAGCTGCGGGCGGCCACGCCCTGGCGCATCAGGGCGATGGCCAGCAGCGCACTGCTGGCCTGTTCGCCCGTGGCGGCCAGCATGTCCAGCTCGCGCAGATCCGGCTGCGGAGAAATCTCCCGCGCCAGTCCGAGCAAGCGGTTGGTTTCGCCCGCCATCGCCGAGGGCACGACGATCACCTGATGGCCGGCGGCATGCCATTTGGCCACACGCCGCGCGACATTCTGAATGCGTTCGACGGAACCCATCGAGGTGCCGCCGTATTTCTGGACGATTAGCATGATGCGATGAAGAAGGTTGAACGAAAGCGCCTGGAACTGAACCAGAACGAAAGCGCCTGGAACTGAACCAAAACGGATTATTCTACCTGCGTTTCTCGGACGCAGCCGACACGGCCCCGGTCGACCACGATCCAGACCCCGTCATGACGCAGGCGCACGTTGCGGTCATGGCCCAGGGCGTGCACCTGGCGCAGCTGACGCAGCCAGGCGTGCATGCGCGCCTCGGTGGGCATGCGCAGGCCCAGGGTCCGCAGCCAGTAACGCAACACCGGCACCTGTCGCAAGGGCGGCAAGGCACGCCAGGCCGCCAGCGAAAAGCTTCGGCCGTCCGCCGCAGGCTGCAGCCGGACCCAGTCGTCATGCGCGGCGTCATCAACCCAGGCCGACAGATCCTGCGCCTGGCGGGCATGGCGTGCCAGGGTCTGACGCCAGGCAGGCCAGCGGGCATCCAGCACCGGCACCAGATCCGTGCGCAAGGCCGCACGCGCGTAGCGCGGGTCGACATTGCTCGGATCGCGGGCGGGCTGCCAGCCGCTGAGGCGGGCAAACACGCGGGCACTGGCCAGGATCCGGCTGCGCGGCTGATCGAGCCACGGCCGATGGCAGTCGAGCTCTTGAAATCGCATGAGTGGCCGCATGGCCGCCAGCCCCAGTGGCCCGGCGCCGCGCAACAGGCGCAGCAGCACGGTCTCGGCCTGGTCGTCCTGATGGTGCGCCAGCAGCATGTGGGCGAGCCCGACGCCCTGGGCCAGTTCGCTCAGGGCGGCATAGCGTGCCGCGCGGGCAGCGGCCTCCATCCCGCGCCCCTGGCCATCGACGACGACCCGCCGGCTGTGGCAGGACACCTGCAACAGGCCGGCCAGCGCGTGCGCTTGGGTCATCCAGACATCGGCCTCGGGCTGCAGGCCATGATGGATGTGAAAGCAATGCAGGGTGCGTTGCTGCGTGGCAGCCACCCGGGCGGCATGCAGGGCCAGCATGGCGGAATCCGCGCCGGCGCTGAGCGCCACGCCGACGGCAGCGCCTGCCGGCAAAGTGGCCATCACGGCGCGCAGGGGCTCCAGCAGCGATGCATCGCAGGCCGCATCCCAGGATGCCGCGGCAGACAGGACGCAAGGGTTCGAAGACCTGCGCCCGCGCCGGCCCGATTGCGCCAGCCCGCCGGAGTCCAGCCCGTCAGGGGGCACATCCGCAGGCCCGGAGGACATGATCAGATCACCCTTGGCACCCTTTAGCGGGCTTCCTGGAAGCGCCCATAGGCGGCAATGCGATCCAGCCGACGGCGCACCAGTGTCTGGATATCCAGGCCGGACAATTCGCGCAAGGCGTCCGCCAGGGCGCGATGCAGCTGCCGCGCCATCGTGGTCGGGTCGCGATGGGCGCCGCCCACCGGCTCATTGACCACCCGGTCGATCAGGCCGAGTTCCTTCAGGCGCGGAGCCGTGATGGCCAGGGCTTCGGCGGCGGTGGCAGCCTTGTCGGCGCTGCGCCACAGGATGGACGCGCAGCCCTCCGGGGAGATGACGGAGTACGTGGCGTACTGCAGCATCATGACGCTGTCGCCCACCGCAATCGCCAGCGCACCACCCGAGCCCCCCTCGCCAATGATGGTGACGATGAGGGGTACCTTCAGGCCGGCCATGGCAAACAGATTGTGGCCGATGGCCTCGGATTGGCCGCGCTCCTCGGCACCCACCCCGGGGTAGGCCCCTGGTGTGTCCACGAACGTGAAGACCGGCAGGCGGAATTTTTCAGCCAGCCGCATCAGGCGCAGCGCCTTGCGGTAACCCTCGGGCAGCGGCATGCCGAAGTTGCGCATGGCGCGCTCCTTGGTGTCCCGGCCCTTCTGGTGACCGATGACCATGCACGCCGTGCCATTGAAGCGTGCCAGCCCGCCGACGATGGACTGGTCATCGGCATACATGCGATCGCCGTGCAGTTCGTGGAAATCCGTGAACAGCGCCTGGACATAGTCCATGGTGTAGGGGCGCTGCGGGTGGCGCGCCACCAGCGCAGTCTGCCAGGGGCTCAGTTTGGCATAAATGCTTTTGGCCAGTGCCTGGCTCTTTTGCTGCAGGCGGCCGACTTCTTCGGAAATGTCGACGGCGGAATCGGTCTGGACATAGCGCAGCTCCTCTATTTTCTGGTCCAGCTCGGCAAGCGGCTGTTCGAATTCCAGGAATGTATTTCGCATGAGGTGAGGATTTCCAGAATGGAAAATTCAAAATTCGACGGCAGCGGCATCCGTGCTGCGCCACAGGTACCAGCTGGCCACCGTGCGCCACGGCGCCCAGGCCTGCGAGACCTCGCGTGCCTCGAAGCGCGACACGGGCTCACCGCTGAAGTAGTGATGGGAGATGGCCTTCAGCAAGGCCGTGTCGTCCAGGGGCAGCACGTCGGGGCGCCCGAGGTAGAAGATCAGGAACATTTCCGCCGACCAGCGACCCACCCCGCGAATCTCGCACAGGCGGGCGACGATCTGGGCATCGTCCTGACCCTGCCACCAGACAGGATCCATGCGCTCGGGCTGCCCGAACCAGGCCGCGGCATCGCGCAGGTACTGGGCCTTGCGCAGTGACAGACCCAGGGCGCGCAGCTCGGATTCCGTGTAACGGTGGATGGCGTCGGGCCGCAGATCGTGGCCGCACGCCTGCGCCAGCCGCCCCCACAGGCTGCGACTCAGTGCCAGGGAAATCTGCTGGCCGACGATGATGCGGATCAAGGTCTGGAAGGGGCTCTGGCGCACCTGCATGCATTCGTGGCCGTACACCGGGATGAGCTTGCGCAGGATTCTGTCGCGCTGCACCAGCTGCTCGCACGCCTGGGACCAGTAGGCCGGGCGCAACAGCATCGGTTCGGGATGTTGCATGTCCATGGCTACACCCGCCGCCACTGCGTCGCGCCGCCCGCCACGTCCGCCAACTCGACACCCTGGTCACGCAGATCGGCACGGATCCGGTCGGCGCGCTCGAAATCACGTGCGGCCTTGGCCTGGGAACGTTGTGCCACCAGCGCCTCGATGGCTTCGGTCGGCAGCACGGCAGCCTGTGCCCCGCGGCCGGCAATGAAGCGCGTGGGGGATTTCAGGTAGGCCTGGGGATCGCGCTGCAGCAGGCCCAGAATGCCGCCCAGAGCGTGCAAGAGCCCGCTGGCCTGGGCGCTGGATTCGCGGTTGGCCTGGCTGGCCAGATCGAACAGTACGGCCACGGCACCTGCCGTGTTGAAATCATCGTCCATGGCGGCACGAAAGGCCTGGGGTGCGGGTGCTTGCCAGTCGATCGCAACCGCAGCGGGCGGCACGCTGACCAGCGTCTGGTAGAGCCGGTCGAGTGCGTGCTGGGCATCCTGCAGATTGTCCGCCGTGTAATTCTGCACGCTGCGATAGTGGCTGCGGATCAGGAAGAAGCGCAGCATCTCGGCTTCACGCGGGTTGGCATCGTAGTCCGCCACCGCGTCGGTGGCCGCGTCGGCCACCGTGTCGCGGATGCGCAAAACATTGCCCAGGGACTTGGACATCTTTTCCATGTCCATCATCATGGGCCCACAATGCATCCAGGTGGTGGCCAGCGTGCCACCGAAGGCGCCTTCGCTCTGGGCGATCTCGTTTTCGTGGTGCGGGAATTTCAGGTCCGGCCCGCCACCATGGATATCGAGCGGCATGCCCAGCAGGCTGTGGCTCATGGCCGAACATTCAATATGCCAGCCGGGGCGCCCCGGCCCGTAGGGAGAATCCCAGCGGGAATCGGCCGGCTCGTCGGGCTTGGCCGATTTCCACAGCACGAAGTCGAGCGGATCCTGTTTTCCGGCCGAGACGGCCACCCGTTCACCCGCGCGCAGATCATCCAGCGATTTGCCCGACAGCTTGCCATAGCCGGGAAATTTTCGTACCGAAAAATTCACGTCGCCATCCGTCCCCCGGTAAGCCAGGCCACGCGATTCGAGGCGGCCGATGATGTCGATCATGCCGGCCACATGTTCGGTGGCCCGCGGTTCGGCGTCGGGAGCCTGCACGCCCAGCGCGCGTTCGTCGGCGCGCATGGCGGCGATGAAGAATTCCGTGAGGGTGCGGATGGGCACGCCGCGTTCGACGGCCCTGCGGATGATCTTGTCGTCGATGTCGGTGATGTTGCGCACGTACTGCACCCGATAGCCCGAGGCACGCAACCAGCGCTGCACCACATCGAAGCTGACCAGCATGCGCGCATGCCCCAGATGGCAGAAATCGTAGACCGTCATGCCGCAGACGTACATGCGCACCACCCCCGGCTCCGCCGTCTGCAGCGGGGTTTTCTGACGCGAAAGGGTGTTATAAATGTGCAGCATGTCTGCTCAGTGAAGGCGAACGAACCTTGCGCCGCGCCGTGCGGGCCGCGCAGGGGAATGTAAAATGAACTGCCAAGTATAACGTCCCCGATTCAATCCCAGAACCCTGTCCATAGGCGTCGCGTGTCGTGATTCGTGCATCCCTAACCGCCCTGTCCCTGTGCACCTGCCTGATGGCGGCGCCTGTGTTCGGCGCTTCCCATGATACTAACGCGCCCGGCGGCCCGATCCAAGGCCTGGACTATGACCCGCGCACCGGAGCCTTCACCGAACCCCCGCCACCTGAAAGCGGCTGGCAGGCATTTGCCGATCTGCTGCAGAAGGCCACGCCCTCGGTCAACACGGCCATCCCGCTGTCCCCTTCGCAGGTCACGGACCACATCGCGGCACTCATCGATGCAGGCCATGCACAAGAGGCCCTGGACCTGATCCAGAAGCGCGAAGCCGCACGCGCGCGCTCAGGCGCCATCGGCACCGACGTCCAATTGGAATATCAGCGAGGGCGGGCCCTGGCGACGCTGGGCCAGCACGGCCAGGCCATTGCCGTGTGGCAGAAAATGACCCAGGAATACCCTGAACTGCCCGAGCCCTGGAACGCGCTGGCAATCGAATACGCACGCCAGGGCCACTTGCAGCAGGCCCGCGACGCGCTCGACATGGCGCTGGTATCCGATCCGCACTTTGCACCTGCGCTGGAAAATCTGGGCCATGTGCAGATGATGCTGGCCCGGGAATCCTTTGACCGGGCCCGGGCGGCACGCGGGCAGTCTGGCGGCGCAGGCACGCGCGCGGAACCCTTGCCGGGGGACAAGCACCCCGCTCCTGCGGCACAATAGCCCTTTTGTCCGGACGCGTCACTTCATGTCTGCCACCTTCTCATTTCACCGCATCCTGCCGCAGGTGCGCACGCTCACCCTGGGTTGCGCACTGGCGCTGGCCCTGAGCCCCGGCCTGACCCGCGCGGCCTCCGGCCCCCTCAACCCCCCCCAAGGCGAACCCATGAGCACCAACCCGCACGTCAAATTGCACACCAACAAGGGCGACATACTGATCGAACTGGATGCCGACAAGGCACCCAACACCGTCAAGAATTTCCTCGTCTACGTCAAGGAAGGCTTTTACGATGGCACGATCTTCCACCGCGTCATCAACAACTTCATGATCCAGGGCGGTGGTTTCGAACCCGGGATGAAGCAGAAGCAGACCCACGCGCCCATTGAAAACGAAGCCAACAACGGCCTGAAGAATGACCGCTACACGCTGGCCATGGCGCGCACTGCCGATCCGCATTCAGCCACAGCCCAGTTCTTCATCAACATCGCCGACAATGATTTCCTGAATTTTTCCGCCCCCACCTCCAGCGGCTGGGGCTATGCCGTGTTCGGTCGCGTGACCGAGGGCACTGAAGTCGTCGACGAGATCAAGAAGGTGAAGACCGGCAACAAGGGCTTTCACCAGGACGTGCCGGTCGAGGACGTCATCATCGAGAGCGCCACGCTGGTTGAATGAGCTGACCCTGCCCGGCATCCTCTGGATTGCCTCGGACATCCACCTGGGGGCCGGCGTCCCGCACACGGCACGCGCGTTTTACGCATTCCTGGGTCAGGCCCGCCAGCAGGCGCAGGCCCTGATCCTGTGCGGCGACCTCTTCGACGCCTGGATCGGAGATGACCATGCCCTGCGCCATCCGCCGGCCTGGCTGGCCGAGGCCACGCATGAATTGCGCCTCACGGCGCGGGCCGTACCCCTGTGGCTGGTGCACGGCAACCGGGATTTCCTGATGGGCCAGGCACTCGCGCGGGCGCTGGGGGCGCAATTGCTCGCGGCCCCCGTACGGCTGAACACGGATGCCGGCCCGATCCTGCTGGCGCACGGCGATGAATACTGTACCGACGACAGGGCGTACCAGCGCTATCGGCGCATCGTGCGCACCCCCTGGGTACAGCGCGCCTTCCTGTCGCTGCCGCTGGCGGCACGGCGACGGATCGCCGACTGGGCGCGCATGCACAGCCACCAGGCCCAGCGGCAAAAATCCCTGCAGATCATGGACGTGAACCCCGCCGCCGTGGCCCGTGCGCTGCAGGCGGCCCGCTGCAAGGTGCTGATCCACGGGCATACCCACCGGCCGGCGACCCATGTGCTGGATCTGCACGGCCGCATCGCACACCGCCATGTGTTGCCCGACTGGGACTTCGATCAGGCGCAACCGGCACGCGGCGGCTGGATCACCGTCAGTGCGCACGGCATTCATCCGCGTCAATGCTCGGCGCTTGAAAATCCGCATCAAGTCCCCGGCGCCTGAAAACCCGCGTCGATGCCTGGCGCCTGAAAAATCCGCGTCGATGCCCGGCGCCTGAAAATCCGCATCAAGTCCCCGGCGCTTGAAAACCGCTTGGGGGCGCGATCAGCCCAGCTGCTCGGCTTCGGCTTCGGGCGGCACGAGCCGCTCGATCTGAACCGCGGCGATGCGCCGCCCCTCCAGTGAGGCCACCGTGAAGCGCAAGCCGCCGTAATAATCGTGCCACAGCTCGCACTGGTCGCCGACATCGGGCAGACGGCCAAAGCGGCTCAGCAGGTAGCCCGCCAAGGTGGAGTATTCTTCGTGGTCGTCCACCAGCCCGTCCGTGTGCAGGATCTGTTCCAGATGATGCAGATCGGCCGCCCCATCCACCCGCCAGCGTCCCTGACCCTGATCGATGATGTCGGGGGCTTCGTCCTCGTCGGGGAATTCTCCGGCTATGGCCTCGAAGATGTCGATCGCCGTGACCACGCCGACGATGGAACCAAATTCGTCGGCCACCAGCACCAGCAGGCCGCGCGAGCGCTTGAGCGTTTCCATGAGTTGCAGGATCTCGATCGTCTCGTGGACGATGATGGGCTCGCGCAGCCGGGTTTCACGAATGCCGCCATGTTCGATCAGGTCAATCAGCAGATCCTTTGCCCGACCGACGCCCACGACCTCGTCCAGCGTGCCACGGCACACCGGAAAGAAATTGTGCGGTTCGCGCATCAGCTGCGCACGCTGTTCCTCGGGGGACGATTCCAGATTGATCCAGGACACGTCCGTGCGCGGTGTCATGACGGAGTGCACATTGCGGTCGCTCAGGGTCAGCACTCCGCTGACCATGTTGCGCTCTTCGTCTGCAAAAGCCTGGGCGGACGTCATGCTGACGGTCACATCCTCGGGTTCCGGACCGACCAGGGGCTTGCGGCCGAGCATCAGCAGCACCGCCTCGGCCGTGCGTTCCCGCATGGGGCGACGCATTTCCGCGCGGCGCACATTACGTTTCGCCCACTGATTGAGCACCTCGATCATCACCGAAAAGACAATCGCGGCGTAGAGGTATCCCTTGGGTACATGGAAGTGGAAGCCATCCGCAACCAGAGAAAAGCCGATCGTCAGCAGAAAGCCCAGACAGAGGATGACGACCGTCTGGTGTGCGTTCACGAAGGCGGTCAGGGGTTTGGATGCCACGAGCATGATCGCCATGGCGATCACGACCGCCGCCATCATGATGGCCAGATGATCCACCATGCCGACTGCCGTGATCACGGAATCCACTGAAAACACGGCATCCAGGATGACGATCTGAGTGACGATCACCCAGAAGCTCGCGTGCAGCCGCGAGCCCGACGCGTGCAGCGTGCGGCCTTCGACCCGGTCGTGCAGTTCGAAGGTGCCCTTGAACAGCAGAAAAAAGCCGCCCGTGATCAGGATCAGGTCGCGCCCCGAAAACCCCATGTCGCCCAGATGCACCAGCGGCTCGGTCAATTTCACCAGCCAGGACATCAGCGTGAGCAGCAGCAGCCGCATGACCAGCGCCAGGCTCAGACCCAGCACCCGGGCATGATCCCGTTCCTTGGGAGGCAGCTTGTCGACCAGAATCGCAATGAACACCAGATTGTCGATGCCCAGGACGATTTCCAGGATGATCAGGGTGAACAGACCCACCCAGGCTGCCGGATCCAGCAACCATTCCATGATCTTTCCTCAGGCCTGCAGATGCGCCATCATCTGCGTGAAGATCTTGGGCGTGGCCGCCAGCACATTGCCGGACGTCAGCCACCCCTGCTCCCCCTGAAAATCGGCCATCAGGCCGCCCGCCTCGAGCACCAGCAGACTGCCCGCCGCCATATCCCAGGGCTTCAGGTTCACGCCGCAAAAGCCGTCCAGCCGGCCGCTGGCCACCCAGGCCAGATCCAGCACCGTCGAGCCCGTGCGCCGCGCGGCGCCACATTCGGCCAGCAGCGACACGTAGGGCGAACCCGGCGGCAAGGCGGTAGACTGGGGAATGTGCGAAGACAGCAAGGCATCGTGGTAGCGCGTGCTGGTGGACACCCGCACGCGACGATCATTCAGGAAGGCGCCACTGCCACGGCTGGCCGTGAACATCTCGTTGCGCGAGGGGTCGAAGATGACCGCGTGAGCGGCCTGACCACGCTGCATCAGCGCAATGGAGACCGCATAGTGCTGAAACCCGTGGATGAAATTCGTCGTACCATCCAGCGGATCGATCACCCACTGGAATTCGGGTGTGGAACGCTCATCCGCCGCTCCGTGCCGGCCAGTTTCTTCGCCCAGGAAGGCATGTTCGGGGTAGGCTGTGCGTAAAATGTCGATAATGGATTCCTCGGCAGCCCGATCGACCTCGGTGACGTAGTCCTTCGGGCCCTTGCGCGCCACGTTCAGACGCTCCAGGTCCAGGCTGGCACGATTGATGATGGCGCCGGCACGGCGTGCCGCCTTGATGGCGGTGTTGAGCATCGGATGCATAGGTTTCCAAAGATCACGGGTAACAATCCCCCATTTTAAATGACTCTGCCAATTTCCTCCGACAGGCGTGCCGACACGCACAATCCCTTTGCCCGCGTGCGTTTCATCATGGTCAGTCCAAGCCACCCCGGCAACGTCGGCTCGGCCGCGCGCGCCATCAAGACCATGGGGTTTCACGATCTGCATCTGGTCACTCCCGCGGACCCGGAGGTGCTTCGTCACCCGGATGCCCTGGCGCTGGCCAGCGGTGCGCGCGACATCCTGTGCCGGGCGCGGCTGCATGCCAGCCTGGCCGACGCCCTGGGTCCCACCACGCTGGCCTTCGCGCTGACGGCGCGGGCACGCGCCATGGGCCCCCCGGCCTGTGACATTCGCGAAGCGGCCGTGCAGTCGGCCACCGAACTCGGTCGCCCGGCCACCCGGATCGCCCTGGTGCTGGGCACCGAACGCTCCGGCCTGTCGAACGAGGACATCACCTTGTGTCAGCGGGTTTGCCACATCCCGGCCAACCCCGACTACAGTTCCCTGAACGTGTCCCAGGCACTGCAACTGGCGGCCTGGGAAATGCGCTATGCCCTGTTGCCCCTGACCGGCGCAGCCCGCCTGCCCGATACCCACGCGCAACACGATCCGGGTGGCGACCCGGCCAGCAACGAACGGGTACAGGCCATGCTCGATCATTTCGAGCAGGCCCTGATGGCGGTGGGTTTTCTTGACCCGAACCATCCGAAAAAACTGGTCCCGCGCATGCGGCAGATGTGGACCCGCAACCGGCTCAGCGCCGACGAGGTCGACATGATGCGCGGGCTGTGCACGGCCATGATCCGCAGTACCCGGCACGCCCACCCTCTGAATGACTGAGTCCGACCGACATGTTTGAACAGCTCCGAGAAGACATCGCCTGCATCCTCGAGCGCGATCCCGCTGCGCGCAGCAAGATCGAGATCCTGACCTGTTATCCAGGTCTGCACGCCATCCTGATTCACCGCATGGCGCATGGCCTGTGGCGGCGGGGCTGGTATTGGGCAGGCCGTTTCGTGTCGCATCTGGGGCGCCTGCTGACGGGCATCGAGATCCACCCGGGTGCCCGCATCGGACGGCGTGTATTCATCGACCACGGCTTCGGTGTGGTGATCGGTGAAACCGCCGAAATCGGCGACGATTGCACGATCTACCAAGGTGTCACCCTGGGCGGCACGCGCCTGTACAAGGGCGAAAAACGCCACCCGACCCTGGAAGAAGGCGTGGTCGTGGGGGCCGGTGCGCAGATCCTGGGGGGGTTCACCGTGGGGGCCCACGCCCGCATCGGATCCAATGCCGTGGTCATCAAGCCCGTACCGGCGGGTGCCACGGCGGTCGGCAATCCGGCCCGGATCATTTTGCCCGCAGACCATCATGCGCCCGCGCGGGGTCCGGCCACCGGGTCCGCGCCAGTTCCGGCCGCCGGCAACGGCGCACCGACCCGTCCCGCAACCGTCCCTGCCGGTGCAGGACCTGCCCAGGCCGCAAACGCCGCCCTTGCGGCGCACGCCAGTGCCAGTTCCCGGGCTGTCGATGATCTGCCCTGCCAGGCAGACTGGTCAGCCGGCCCGCTGCAGGATCTGCTGCAGCGCGGCCGCCCGGACGGCGTCAACGAAGACGCCGCCAGCACGGATTTTGCGCCCTACGGCGTGGGGCGCTCCGATGACGACCCGCTGGTCAAGGTCCTGCACGAGCTGATCAACCACACGGCCCAGCAGGACCAACGCATCGAACGCCTGTGTCAGGCCATGGAAGACCTCGGTCAGCGGATCGAAAACGGCCAGCATCCGCTGGATGTGGAACGCCTGAACCGGATGGTGGACTGAGCGCTGCCGGCCCCGCGGCAGCCACGGCCCGCAAAAGGGCGCTTCATCGTGATCAGGCCTGCCCGGCCGCGGCCTTCTGCTCCTCGGGCGCAGCGTCGGCCGTACGCACCTCACGCAAGGGAATCGGGGAACGCAGACCGGCCTGGCGCAGCACTTGTGGTGCCCGCCGATGCAGGTCGAAGCGCACATCCCAATACTTGTCGGCTGACGCCCACAAACGGATGTTCACCATCACGCTGCTTTCACGGTATTCCATCACCATGACCTGTGCCGCGGGATCGGCCAATACATCCGGATGGTGATTCACCAGATTCTGCAGCGCTGCCACGGCAACATCCAGGTCGTCGTCATAGCGCACCCCGATCAGCATGTCCAGGCGGCGAACCTGATTGCGACTGTAATTGACGATCGGGTTGCCCCACACCTGCGTGTTGGGCAGCAGCAGGTGAATGCCATCGGCCTGCACGAACCGCGTCATGAACAGGCCAATCTCGTCCACCGTGCCCATGCCCTTGCTCTCGACCGAGACGAACTCGCCCGCCCGGACAGGCCGCAGGACCAGCAACATGATGCCGGCTGCAAAATTCTGCAAAGTGCCCTGCAGGGCCAGGCCGATGGCCAGGGCGGAAGCACCCAGCATGGCGACCAGGCTGGCAGTCTGGACCCCCAGGCGCGCCAGCACGGCCAGCAGGACGACGATGCGGATCGTCCAGACGGTGATGCTGCGCATGATCGGCACCACGGTCGGATCCATGCGCCTGGAACGATTCGCCAGACGACGCACCCACCCCCCAAGCAGATTCGAAAGCGACCAGCCGACGACCAGGATCAGCAGCGTCACGACAAGATCCAGCGCGATCTCTCCCAGGTTGGGCATTCCTGCCCAGAATGCATGTATTTGTTCCATGGCGTGCTCCTGGCAACTGAGAAGTGGGTGGGACCGATTGTAAGAGGGATCCGACGCAAAATTATCCACGCATCATGTGGACAATTCCATGGACAAGTCCTGCCACAACCGCTTTTTTTATGTGCAATCAAGAGCTTGCCCACATAGGGAAAAAATCGACCAGGTGAACCCGCCGAGCCTGAGGATTGTTTTATCCACCCAGACTGTGGACAAGTCCATGGACAAGCTGCGGGTTTTCCCGGGTTCCGCTTGCCCGACAAGGACTTGGAACGCCTGGGCGAACAGGCGCCAGTGCCGTGTCGCGCACCTGCGCAAAACCCCCGCACGGTAAAATGCCTGACTGTGAACAGTGGCCTGTCGATCGGACCGGCCTGCGGTTCTCGACATGCGATGGGAAACATCATGCAGAAAGCTCCGGACCCCTGGCGCGGTCGCGATGACTCGGCGGAACAGGGTGATACGCGCCGCCTGTTTCAGATCGTCGAACGCCAGGCTGCCCACTACCCGCCTGGCTGCCCCGTCCTGATCGGCTTCGCGTGTGATGCCGGGGTCATCCGCAACCAGGGCCGCCCGGGCGCACGCTCGGGCCCCCAGGCCATCCGGCGCATGCTGGCAGGCCTGCCCGCACACGACATGTCGTTGCTGCAGGACGCGGGCGACGTCTCCTGCGAGGGCGATGCCCTGGAGGCCGCCCAGGCAGCCTTCGGGCGCAAGGTCTGCGAGATTCTGGATGCCGGCGCACGGCCCGTGACGCTCGGAGGCGGGCACGAAATTGCCTGGGCCAGCTTCCAGGGGCTGTACCGGCATTTGAACGGCCCCGCGTGCGGCCTGGCCGCGATCACTGAAGCCGATCGAGCGGTTGCCCGGCCCCTGCTGTCTGAAGCCGGGCAGGACGCGTCCGGCAGGGCGGGTTCCATCCTGATCGTGAACCTGGATGCCCATTTCGACCTGAGGACGAGCCGCCCGGGAAATTCCGGAACGCCTTTTGACCAGATCCTGGCACATTGTCGCCAGCATGGCCAGGCCGTGCACTACGCCGTATTCGGCATTTCACGGCTTGCCAACACCGCCGGGCTGTTTCAGCACGCGCGCGACCTGGGTGTGACATGCGTCGAAGACATCGCCATGCAGGAACGCCATCTGGAAGCGCGCCTGGCAGACCTGGACGCGCTCATCGGGCAGGCCGATCACATTCACCTGACCATCGACCTCGACTGCCTGCCCGCCAGTGTGGCCCCCGGCGTATCCGCACCGGCCGCCTTCGGCATGCCGCTGACGGTCGTGGAAGCTTTCATACGCCACATCAAGGCCTCGGGCAAGCTGCGCCTGGCCGATCTGGCCGAAATGAACCCCGAGCACGACATCGACGGCCACACCGCGCGCATCGCAGCGCGCCTGGCCTGGCTGCTGCTGGCACCGTGAGAAGTCTCAATGCGCCCGACAGAATCATGCGGCGCCGGACGACGCGGTCGCACGCGCCACGGCCCTTTCAACCAGGAGGCACTGAACCATGACTTCTTCAACTCCAGCAGCCGCTGCCGGCCAATTTCTGATCGGCGGCGAACTGCCCGTCAATCGTCTGGGATTTGGCGCGATGCGCATCACCGGCAAGGGCATCTGGGGTGACCCGGCCGACCCCGCACAGGCAAGGGCCACGCTGGCACGCGTTCCCGAGCTGGGCATTACCCTGATCGACACAGCCGACAGCTACGGTCCGTTCGTCAGCGAAGACCTGATCCGGCAAGTCTTGTATCCGTACCGCGGATTGGTAATTGCCACCAAGGGCGGGCTGGTACGCCACGGGCCGGACATCTGGCGCCCGGTCGGCCGGCCCGAATACCTGCGCCAATGCGTCCTGATGAGCTTGCGCCGCCTGGGTCTGGAGCGCATCGACCTGTGGCAATTGCACCGGATCGATCCCGCCGTCCCAAGAGCAGAGCAGTTCGGTGTGATCGCCGACATGCGCAAGGAAGGATTGATCCGCCATGTGGGGCTCAGTGGCGTCGACGTCGAAGAAATCCAGGCTGCGCAACAGCATTTTCCTGTGGCCACCGTGCAGAACCGCTATAACCTGAGCGACAGAAAAAGCGAAGCGGTCGTCACCTGGTGCGAACGGCATCACATCGGTTTCATCCCTTGGTACCCGCTGGCGGCCGGTGCCCTGACCCGCATGGGTTCAGGAGCTGAACAGATCGCCCGACGGCTGAACATCAGCCCGGCCCAGCTGGCGCTGGCCTGGCTGCTGAAACGCTCGCCCGTCATCCTGCCGATTCCCGGCACCAGCCAGGTCGCGCACCTGGAACAGAACGCCGCCGCCGCGGCCGTGGCCCTGTCCGATGCCGATGCCGAAACGCTGGCGCGCGAAGCGGGGGCTTAGACGCGGAGGATCCGCCCGGCTCGAATGATCATCGTGCCCAGCACCAGCGCCGCGCCAACCATCGTGAAGCGCGTGTCATTGGAGAACATCAGCAAGAACCCGCCGACGGCAAAAAGGATGCGCGGGACGATGGTGATGATCTTTCCGGCTGGGGTGGCACCCTGAGCGGCAATCGCCAGGAACATGGCCCCCACCATGTACAGCACCACGGTATAGGCAATTTCCAGCCAGGTCCCTTCGAGCAGTAGTGCCGGCAAATAGGCAAAACTGAACGGCATGAGGACGAGCAGCACTCCATACTTGAGCGCCGCGACCCCGGTCTTCATGGGCGGAGCATCTGCAATGGCCGCTGCAGCGAAGGCCGATACACAAACAGGTGGCGTAATGTTCGAGAGACAAGCAGCATAGAACACCGCCAGGTGGGCCGCCACCAGCGGTACGCCCAACTGCACAAGGGCCGGGGCGGCAACCACCGCCAGGATGATGTACGAACCGGTCGTCGACGATCCCATGCCGATGATGATCGACACCAGGGTCACGAGGCAGAGTGCCAGCAACAGGTGGCCGCCGGAGAGCTCGATGATGACGGCCGAAAATTTCAGACCGAGACCCGCGAGAATGATCCCTCCGATGATGACCCCAAGCGTGCCAATCGCAGCGCCCGCGGAATTGTTGCTTTGAGCGCCACCGATCAACCCCTGGACGATGGCTTTTGGCCCCATCCGGGTGTCCTTGCTACGCCAGGACAGAATTGCCGCGCTCACCGTCCCCCAGAAGGCACAATACTCGGCGGAAAAGCCCCTGAAGAGCAGCACGACCACGATGATCAGAGGCAAGAAGAAATGCCATCCCCTGGCCAGAACCCGGCCGACCCTCGGCGTCTCATCCCGGGGCATGCCCTTGAGCCCCAGCCGAACGGCTTCGAGATCCACCATGATCAGCAGGAACAGGAAAAAGAGCGCTGCAGGAATCACGTTCATGAGCGCGATTTTCAGATAGCTGGTCTCTGTCAGAGTCGCCAGGATGAAGACCCCGGCTCCCATGACAGGCGGCATGATTTGTCCACCGGTTGAGGAAATCGCCTCGATCGCCCCGGCATCGTGTGCACGGAACCCCGTTCGCTTCATGAGGGGGATGGTGAAGGTACCCGTCGTCACCACGTTGGCCACGGAAGAACCGGAGATGGACCCAAACAGCGCAGAGGTCAGCACGGCAATCTTGGCAGGCCCGCCACGCCAGCGCCCTGCAACGGCCGTGCCAAGCTCCATGAAGAACGCGCCTGCACCGGATCGTTCCAGGAAGGCGCCGAAAATCATGAACGGGAAGACAAACGTGGCGAAGGTGGCCGTCACAACGCCGAACAGTGCCTCCTGCGTGGAAAAGGTGAACTCCAGGATCCGCTCGACCGACATGCCCTTGTGGGCGATCTTGCCTGGAAGATAGTTGCCGAAATAAAGCTGCAGCAGAAAAATGATGGCGATGATTGATATGGTCGGGCCCAACGCACGTCGACTGGTTTCCAGCATGACAACGATGGCGATCACACCCATGATCAGGTCCATCGGGTTGGGCGACGAAACCCGGAATATCGCGTAGCTGGTGTATTGATTGATCCAGTAGCCAATGGAGATGACGGTAGCAATGGCCAGCAGATAGTCAATGACGCTGGAACGATTCACCGGGGAGCCCCGACGCGCCGGAAATAACAGAAAGACCAGCACCGACGTCAGCATCAGGTAGATGCCACGGTTGCTCTGGGTCGATACCAGCCCGAAACCGGAGGTGTAAAGATAGAACAGGGAAAATCCCACGGCGGTCAGATTGAACAGAAGTGCATTGAATCCGGCCAACGTACGACGGGGCCCTTCAGTCCGAAACATCCAGGTGGTATCAATCATTCGTCATGCTTCATGAAAGTGAAAGGCCCCTGCGCGCCAACCGCAGCGCAGGGGTAAGGACGAATGCAGGCTAGTCGGTGGCCAGACCCTTTTCCTTGTAGTATTCCAGCGCACCCTCGTGCATCGGAACACCGAGCGCCTCGAAGTTCTTGATGTCGGGCTTCATTTGTGCCCAGGCCTTGTGACCCTTTGCCAGAATGTCCTGTTTGTCATAAGCGACCGCTACCATGGCTTTCACGACATCCGCGGGAACCTCTGCGCGGGTCACCCAATAGACCGTCGTGAACGGCATCCGGGTGGCCGGCACACCCTTGTACATCGTATCGGGCATGGTCCCCGTGTGATAGAACGGGTAGGCCTGATTGATTTTGTCCAGTTGATCATCCGCGTAGGCAAGGATTTTCACCTCACGGGTCTCGGCCAGTTCCGTCACGGCGGCAGCGGGTGCGGAAGACTGGCAGAATGCATCGATCTGGCCATTTCCCAGGGCACGGCCGGCGTCACCGAAGGTCATCAGCTGCGGTTTCACCTTGTCCAGCAGACCGAGTGCCTTGAGGATGTTGCTGCAGTTGAATACCGTCCCCGAACCCGGCGGGCCCAGCGCCACGGATTTCCCCGCCAGATCTTCGAACGAGCGGATCCCGCCATCCCCGAGCGTGACGAAGTACGTGGGCCCCTCGTAAGCCATCGCGACACCACGCAGCATGTCACCCTTCGGGCCATTCGCAAACGGCCCGGTAGGCTCCTGGGACATGTACACGTGCGATCCGTACACAATGCCCATGTCGAGCTCACCCTTGATCAGGCGCTTTGCATTTTCTGTGGAACCACCCGTCGTTATCTGCGTGATGTTGACGTTCGGCAATTCCTTGCCGATCTCTGTGCCGGCAACGCCGACCATGTAATACATGACCCCACCCGGGTTCGATCCCCCCCAGGCAATTTCAACAGTGTCTGCCGCGTGGACAGGCGCCGTGAACAGGCCGGCCAGCATCAATGCAAGCGTACTGCGCCGAATTGGTTTCATCATGATTTCTCCCCATAGTTATGAAATGACCCTGCGCTGCCCTGCTGACAAGCCACCGGGAATGCTGAAGACCCGCAGCCTGCTCAGGACGCCCCGCGAATACACCGGTTTTCCAGTGTTCCTATGTTCTGAATGTGAATGGAAACGACATCCCCATCGCGCAGATACTTCGGGGGATTGAAGCCAATCCCGACGCCCGCGGGCGTACCCGTTGCAATGATGTCGCCAGGCTGAAGCGTGATGCCCGAAGAAAGGGTGGCAATGAGTGTCGGTATGTCAAAGATGAGCATGTTGGTATTGGCTTCCTGCCTTGGCTCACCATTGACGCTGCATTGAATGATTGTGTCGGAAATGTCGATCTCGTCTTGCGTGACGGCCCACGGCCCCATGGGGCAGAAGGTGTCCTGGGATTTCCCGATCAGCCACTGGCTGTATTTTTTCTGAAGGTCGCGGGCGGTGACATCGTTCACGATGGTGTAGCCCCAGACATGCTCGAAAGCATGCTCTGCCGCAATCTTCTTCCCGCCCTTGCCGATGATGACGGCCAGCTCGGCTTCGTAGTCAATGCATTCGGAGACCGTCGGGTCAATCCGGATGAAGTCATTCGTTGCGATGACTGCATCCGGGAGCTTCGAAAAAATGATCGGATGCTTTGGTACATTGCCGGCCGCCGCGCTCGAGTCGAACCCGCTTCGGGAAAACTCGTGTGCGTGCTCGAAGTAGTTCTTTCCGACGCAGAAGATATTGCGCGCGGGCCGTGGCACGGGCGCCTGCAGCCTGACCGACGAGAGCGGAATCGCTGCACCCTGCTCGGGCAAGTGATCCATTTCCATCAGCACCGGCACACCTCTTTCAGCCGCTTCAGCCGTCACCTTGAAGGGGTGAATGCTCTGTGTTTCGATGTCCACGACGCCAATGCCCCATTCCCGATTCCGTGTAAAAGTGGCAACTTTCAAGACTTCCCCCTGACTGTTATTGGAAATGACATGACGGCCTCGCGGACGCTGTTTCGAATTGGTATTCCAAACGTGTGATCTGAATTTACAAGAATCACGTTCAACCCTCATTCCCCGCAGCGCCGACCACACCGCGCGCGCGCAAGGCCGCGATTTCCCCGGCATCCACGCCGAAGCTGTGAAGCACCTCATCAGTATGTTGACCCAGCAGCGGGCTGGGACGGCGGATGGACTGAGGCGTTTGCGAAAACTTGCTGGCAAACCCCAGTGTCTTCACCCTTCCGGCCTTGGGATGTTCGAACTCCTGCACCATCCCGCGCGCCAGATAGTGCGGGTCGGACACGACCTGCGAGAATTTATTGATCGGCCCGGCCGGAACCCCGGCGGCGTCACAGCGTTCCAGCCAGGTTGCGGTGTCGGCACTTGAAAGCTCGTGTTCAATCAAGGGCTCCAGAATCTCGATATTTTCCCGGCGGTCCGTGTTGCTCAGGAAGCGCGGATCCACGATCCATTCCGGCTTGCGGACGACGTCGTTGCAGAATCGTTCCCAGGTGCGCTGATTGGCGCAGCCCAGCACCAGGTAACCGTCGCGGGTCGCCAGGGACTGGTAGGGTGCGGAAACGCGATGACGCCAGCCGCCAGGCTGCGGCTCGCGGCCTTCCGAGAAAAACGCCGCGGCTTCCCAGGTGAACCAGGGAATGCCGCATTCGCTGATCGCGACGTCGATATGCTGGCCCTCGCCGGTTTCCTTGTAGTGAATGTAGGCCGCCAGGATCGAATACGTGGCCGTGATGCCGGCACCGATATCGTAGACGGCCACCCCCGTCTTGACCGGTCGGCGGCCGGGCTCGCCCGTCATCGACATCAGACCCGCGGTGCCCTGGGCGACCAGGTCAAATCCGCCCTTCTCGTGATAGGGTCCGGTCTGTCCATAGCCGGAGATCGAGCAATAGATCACGCCGGGGTTGATCGCACGAATCGTCTCGTAGTCCACCGCCAGCGACCGGGTCACCCCGGGGCGATAGTTTTCGACAATGACATGGCATTCACGCGCCATCCGGTAGAAGATCTCGCGAATTTCGGGATCCTTCAGATTCAGCGCCACGCTGCGCTTGTTGCGGTTGATCTGCATGAAGCAGGCGGATTCCCCATCGACGAAAGGCCCCATCTGACGCGAATCGTCGCCGCCGTTGGTCTTCTCGATCTTGATGACATCCGCGCCCATGTCGGCCAGCACCATGGTGCAATACGGCCCTGCCATGATCTGCGACAGGTCCAGGACTCGCATCCCCTCTAACGGCAACCGCATGTCTTGCTCCCACCAATATATTCTGCCAAACGCATGTCTTTCTCGTGATGGCTTGTTTGCCCCGCCTGCCTGACAGGCGTTTTCCCTCGTGCCCGACAGCGCAGGGCCGCGACGCGCCGCAGCCGTGTGATCTGCCGCTCACAGGGGCGATTCATCACTCCCGGACGCATTACTTGCCCTGCCATTGCGGCGGGCGCTTGTTCAAGAACGCCGCCACCGCCGACTCGAAGTCCCGGCTGCCATAGCACATCCGGATCAGGTCTTCGGAGAACTCGCGTGACGGCCGCCTGGACTCCAGTGCACGCCGGATCGCCACCTTGGATGCCCTGAGACTGAGCGGCGCCAGGGCCAGGAGGCTGTCGGCCAGCGCATCGACCGCGGATGCCAGGTCCGCTGCCGGGCAGACCTCGTTGACCAGACCGATGGCTCTGGCCTCGTCGGCCGCGAGCATCTTGCCGAGCATGAGGATTTCCTTGGTCCGGCTGACGCCCAGGAAGTCGATCAGCCGCGCGACGTTCGAAATCGACAGACAGTTGCCCAGTGTCCGGGCAATGGGCACGCCAAAGCGCAAACCCGGATCGGCATAGCGAAAATCACAGGCCAGGGCGATGGGCACGCCGCCACCCGCACACACCCCCTGCAGCATCGCGATGGTCGACGCACCGAGCCGCTCGAGGCGCCCGACCACGCCATCGATGCGCGCCTCGTAGGCACTGGCGTCTTCGGGGGACTTGAAATCCTGGAATTCACCTATCTCGGTGCCGGCGACAAAGGCCTTGTCACCCAGGCCGCGAAAGATCACCACCCGGATGTCCGGATCGGCATCGATTTCATCGCACACGGCTTCGAGCCGCCGATACATGGAAAAATTGATCGCATTGTGCCGGTGCGGCCGATTGAAGGATACCCATGCACGGGCACCCTCTTTTTCGAAAATCAACTCGTCGGAGTCCATGAGTTCATCACCAGAAAATGGGTCTACGCGCCATAGAACAGGTGCACGAGAGACAGGGAAATAAAGGGAAGGTACGTATTGATGAACAGCACCACCAGAAGCACGCCGATGAAGCCCAGATTGGCGCGCGTGGTGAGCCATATGTCGGATTTCGCAATGGAACACGCAGTGATCAATACGCTGGCCACCGGTGGTGTCTGCTGCCCGACCGCCAGGTTCAGAGTGACGATCAGGCCGAAATGAATCGGATCGATCCCGACCGCGTGGACCAGCGGCATGACAATCGGGATCACCAGGATGATGGCCGCCGCCGAATGCAGGAACATCCCCAGAACGAAGAAAAACACATTCAGAATGATCAGGATGACATACTTGTTGGAGCTGAAGCCTGCGATGCTGGCGGCCAGTTCCTGGGGCAGGCGCGCCTGGGTCAGATACGATCCCACCAGGGCCGAGGCGGCCACCAACAGCATCACCACGGCGGTCTGGATCCCGCTTTGCACGCAGCAATCGTACAGTTTCTTGAAGGACAACTCACGGTACAGCACGCCACTGATGATCAGGGCCACCAGGACGGCCAGGCCGGCGCCTTCCGTGGCGGTGACAAATCCGCCGAAAATGCCGCCCAGGATGATGACCGGGATCATCAGGGCCCAGAACGCATCCTTGAATGCTTTGGCGAGCCGGGAGGACTGGAATTCGGCCTCGACCGGGAAATTGTGTTTCTTGGCCAGGTAATAGCACATGGCCGCCAGCCCCAGCGCCCCCAGAATGCCCGGCAACACCCCGGCCACGAACATCTTGACGATGGACACCTGTGCCATGACCGCATACAGGATCATGGGAATGGAAGGCGGCAGGATGATGGCCAGACTGGCCGCCGATGACGAGATGGCGGCGGCGAACTCGCGCGAGTAGCCACGGCTTCGCATGGCGGGAATCAGCACACTGCCCAGGGCGGCGACACCGGCAACCGCGGAGCCCGAGATTTCGGCGAAAAATGCCGACGCCAGGATGGTCACGAATGAAAGCCCGCCGCGGATGAATCCAAGGAGTGCCGTGGCCAGGTCGATCAGACGACGCGCCAGACTGGAACTGTTCATGATGGCGCCGGCAAAAATGAACAAGGGAATGGCCAGCAGGGAAAAATTCGTGGAACCATCGAAGAGTGCGAGCGGCACTTCGGGCAGCGAATTGGCCCCATAACTCAGGTACGTCCCTGCCGCACCCACGATGGCCAGCGCCACCGCAATCGGAATATTGATCACGATCAGGGCCAGCAGGCCGAGCAGCATCAAACTTATGGCCATGTCTTTCCTTGGTGGATGGGGTGGATGGGAAGCAAGCCGGCCGGGCAGCCATCAGATAATGTCATCTTCGACCTCGGAGGTTTTGTTCTCTTCCCCTGCGGGGGCGGACAACTGAGCCAGGGCTTCGGGCAGACGCAACAGCTCGGCCACAATGAACAGACCTGCCCCTATGGGCACCGCGGACTGGGTGAACTGCTGCGAGATGAAGGGCAGGCTCACCAGGTTGCTGCCCGCCAGCACGTCGACGACGGCCAGCCCCGTCCAGGCCAGCAAGGCGAAAAAGGCGATGGTGCAGGCCGTGGCCAGCAAGGTGATGGACACACGCCACGCGGGCGGCACCACGGCCAGAATGCTCGGGCTGGCAATGTGCGCGCCCCGGCCCGCCGCCAGGGCACTGCCGTAAAAGGTCAGCCAGGCCAGCCCGACACCCGCGATCTCACCGGTCCAGGACAGGGGCATCCCGGCTATGCGAGAAATGAAGCCCAGAATGACCACCAGGGACAAGCCCAGGATGAGGATCATCACAAACGCAGCGAGAATCTGGTCCAGCCAATAGCGGGTGCATCGAAGAGTTTTCATGTGGTTTCATGTTGACGGGGTTTTCATGCGGGCAGCGTTGAATGCGGGTCCCGGGAATACCGCGGCCGATTGGCCGGCGGCATGACCCGAAACCCGAAGGAACACCAGTTTTTCAGTGTCCGGAGGGAGTCGATCGACTCGGTTTTACAGCGCCCGGATGGACTCGATCGACTAGTCTTCCAGCGCCCGGATCGACTCGATCAGCTTCTTGCCTACCGGCACCGTGTTCTGGAATTCCTGATAGATGGGTGCCGATGCATCCACAAAGGCCTTGGTGTCGATCTTGTTGACGATCATGCCTTTTTCCTTCAGCTTCACCAGCAGATCGCGATCCATCTCGGCGCCAAGCTTCAGGGCCTCGGGTTCCATCTCAATGGCGGTCTGCCGAATGATGTCCTGCACGTCCTTGGGCAGCCGCTTCCAGCTGGCCCCACCCACAAAAGAAACCGGTGTGTAGACATGATGCGACAAAGACAGATATTTCTGCACCTCGTAGAAGTGCGCCGGATAGATTTGCGCCAGCGGGTTTTCCTGCCCATCGACGGTGCCGGTCTGCAGCGCCACGAAGGTTTCCGAATACGGCAATGGTGTCGGATTGGCGCCGTAGGCCTTGAACATGCGCACACGCCATTCCCCGTTCGGGGTCCTGAGCTTGATGCCCTTCAGGTCCGCAGGCACGACAATGGGCCGTTTGTTGTTGGTGATGTCGCGAAAGCCGTTTTCCCAGAAGGCCAGGAACACATAGCCATGTCGCTCGGCCGCGTCGCTGATTTCCTTGCGCACGAATTCGTCTTTCTGGACCTTGGCCATATGGGCGTGATCCTTGATGAGGAAAGGCATTTCGAAGATCGCGTAGACCGGGTCCACTGAGCTCATGACGGTGGACGGCAGGGCCAGGTCGATGGTTCCGAGCTTGAGCTTGCGTAGCATTTCGGTGTCGCCACCGAGCTGACTCGAACCAAAGGTCTGGATCTCGGCCTTGTCGCCCAGCTTCTCGTTGGCACGCTGGGCAAATTCGTTGGCGGTGGCTTCCAGCAGGGAACCGGGCTCGCCGACGTGGCCCAGCCGGATCACGGTGGCCGCATGAACGGCACTGATGGCGGCAAACGACAGCACGCCGGCCGCCACTATGGATCGAAGAAGTTTCTGTTTCTTGAATATCATGGCTTCACCCTATAGGTTTTCGTGAAAGATCGCTGGATATGAATTGAAGATCATGAATGATGTCTGCCCTCCTTCCTCAGGTTCGCGCCGTCGCAGCCTGAATCCCCACGGCTGATTCCACGCGCAGTGGCCGGCCCGCGAGCGTCTCAGCCCGCGCTCGGCAAATGGTCCCAAAATGCTTCCAGGGGCGGCTTTCGATGATGGGTTCTTTGTTCGAACGCGTATCCCAGGCCGATCAGCAGCGGCTCATCAAAAGGCCGCGCCATGAGATCCATGCCGATGGGAACGCCCAGGGGGGCGTTCGCATCCGGCTCGGAAAATCCAATGGGAACGTTCAGGGCGGGAAAGCCCGTGAGCGCGGCCACGATGCCGTTGCGCTCGACCTGACCGCCTGCATCCGTCGGTACCACCAGGCACCTCTGCAGCGGATAGGCAAGCGCATCCAGCCGTTCGTCTGCCATGAGGCTCAGCAAGCGATCCCGCAGACGCTCATGCGCAGCCAGGCGGCCCAGATACTCGAGATCCGACTGCGGATCCTGGATGCGGTTGGCCTGCAGCAAGAACTCCCGCAACGTCTCCTGGTGATAGCGCCCCGATGCCAGAATGTCATCCAGGGTCTTTACCTGTCCCGGCGCCAGGGTTTCCAGATAGGTTTCGAACAATTGTTTGAATTCCCATTTCTGCACATCGCAGTCGCGCAACAAGGCATCGGCGTCCGGAAAGTCGCCATCGATCTCCAGCACCTGTGCGCCAGCACCGCGCATGACCTGGATCGCACGTGCCATCGCGGCATTGACTGCCCTGTGGCGGGCCTCACTGCCTTGAAGTTTGCGCAGCACGCCCACGCGCCTGCCCGAGAACGCATTGTGCTGCAAAAATGATCCATAGTTGGCGGGAATCCTGCCAAACGAGCGCGCCGTCACCGGATCCGCCGGATCATGGCCGGCGATCACGTCGAGGATTCGAGCCACATCGGCCACTGTCCGGGCCATCGGCCCGACCGAGTCCTGCGTATGTGACACAGGCATGACACCTGCCCGGCTGACCAATCCGCGCGTTGGGCGCAAGCCCACAATGCAATTCGCCGACGCGGGCGATCGTATGGAGTTGACCGTGTCGGAGCCGACCGCCACCGTGGCGAAATTCATCGCAACCGCAACGCCCGAGCCGCCGCTCGAGCCGCCCGGCGTGCGCGTGAGGTCGTACGGATTCAGCGTCTGGCCGCCCAGCGAGCTGCATGTGGTCCCCGCCAAGGCAAACTCGTGCAGATTGGTCTTCGCCAGCACGATGGCGCCCGCTTCCGCAAGACGCTGGGTCACTGTGCTTTCGGCGGGTGGCACGGCGCCCTCCAGCGCCAGCGAGCCACCTGTGGTGGGCATGCCCAGCGTATTGAAATTGTCCTTGACGGCCACGATCACCCCGTGCAACGGGCCGACGAATCGCCCATCCGAACGCAATGCGGCGTCTTGCGCGGCGGCCAGCTCGTGCGCAGCCGGATTCAGGGCCAATATGGCGCGCAGCCTGGGCCCGTCCTGATCCAGGCGGGCAATGCGCGCCAGGCAGGCATCCACCATTTCCACGCTGCTCAGCTCGCCCGCCAACAGACGAGACTGCAGATCCTCAATCGTTGCTTCTTCCATGCTGCGCGATGCGCTTCGACGCCTGGACATTCGACCTCCTTAGCCCAGCAAACCGACAAATCCCAGGGAAATGATCGGGATGAAGGTGACCATCAACAGTACGATGACCTCGCAAACCACAAAAGGTACCGCCGCCCGTGCCGCCTGTGTAAAGGGTATGCCGGCAATCTGCGACGCCAGGTACAAGGCCAGGCCAACCGGCGGCGTGATGTGGGCCATGGACAAGTTGACCGTCATGATCGCGCCGAAATGGATGGTATCGACGCCCACGGCCTGGACTGCCGGCAGAAACAGCGGTACCAGAAGATAGATCGCCGAAACAGGGTCGATGAACATGCCGGCGAAAATCAGTATCACATTGACCAGCAGCAGCATGGCAACCCGGCTGCCCCCGCTCACGAGCACCAGCCAGTCGCGGATCAACGAGGCGGTCCCGTCTATCATGAGAACATACGACAAGATCGACGCTGTGGCCAGAATCAGCATCACGACGCCCGTGGTGATTCCCGATTCCAGCATCAGATAGGGGTATTGACGCCACTTCATTTCCCGATAGACGAAGCGGTCAATCAGGAAAACATAAACAACCATCACCGCAGCCGCTTCGGTGGCGGTAAAGATCCCCGAATAAATGCCTCCCAGCACGATCACCGGCGCCAGCAGGCCCCAGAAGGCTTCGCGCAGTGTGCGCCAGAATATCGGCCAGCTGCGCTCGACCGTCACGATCGGGTAGCGGCGGAACCGCGCGACCAGATAGATGTAAATGGACAGCACGACCACAAGGGTCAGCCCGGGCCCGATGCCGGCGGCAAACAGTTTCGGAATCGACTCATTGGCGATGACGCCGTACAGGATCAGATTGATGCTGGGCGGAATGACGACACCGAAGGTGCACCCGGCCGCCACGGTTGCCGTGGCGAACCCGAGGGGATAACCCACCTTGTGCATGGCACCGATCAGAAACCCCAGCGCGGCGATCGCCGCGATGTTCGAGCCGCTCAGGGCCCCCAGAAAGGCTCCGGCAACCACCACGGTAATGGCCAGCCCGCCGGGCAGGTCACCGACGATGACCTGCGCCAGCGTGATCAGCCGCGACGCTACCCCGGTCTTGGACAGCATGGCACCCGCCGTGACGAACAGGGGGATGGCCAGCAGCGTGAACGAACTGATGGCGCCCGAAAAAATCATGGGCAGCGTCTCGAACGGCCCCAAGTCGAAAATGGCAAAGGCGGCCAGGCCCGCCAGCCCCAGGGAGACGGAGATCGGGAAATTAACGAACAGGAAGACGAAAAACAGGACGAAGGCCAGCAGACCAGAGCTCGGAATATCCATGATCAGGCCCTACTCCGGCAGCTTGGGCATATCGGGGTAGCGGGGGCTTCCCGCAAGATCCCGCAACATCGCGGCGAGGCAGCGCAGGCTGCACAGGCCCAATGCCACGAAAATTCCGGCATTCACGATCCACACCGGAATCCCGGTTGCAGGGCTGGTCTGCCCCACGCGATAGGACTGGAGCACGAACAGCCACGCGTACCATGTCAGGAAGAGGAAGAAGCCAGCCATGACCAGCAGGACGGCCAGATCGGCAAACCGGCGCGCCCGCTGCGGCAACAGGTTGGCAAAAAGCGGCATGCTGCCGTGCTGGTTGTATTTGAAGGCCGCAGCCGCGCCAAACAGGGACGCCCACAGGAACATGAACGTCGCCAGTTCGTCAGCGCCTATGATCGAAAAGCTGAACACATAGCGCGTCAGCACCGCCAGAAAAGTGAGTATCGAAATGCCGATCATGCAAACGATGACAATCGCTTCTTCTATATGGCTGAATGCGTAAGCAACGGGCCGGGTAATATGCTTCATGACCTGCCTTCTTCCAGAAAAACCCCTGATTTCCCGTTTGGCTCACTGCAACGTCAGTGCACAAGCCAGGCAAACGGAACACCAGAGCGGCGACATCGGGGGCCACCGGCCGCAAGGCCGGATGGCCCTTCCCATCCACATCCACTTCAGTTGGCAGCTTCCTTCACGCCGTTTTCAAACAGCTCCACGAAATCGGGTCCCAGCTTCTGCTTGTATTCGGCATACACGGGCTGCAATGCCTTCTGGAAAACCGCCAGCTGGTCCGCGTTCAGGCGGGTGACGTCCATCCCCGACTTTTCCAGTTCAGCCGGCAGATCCTGGTCTTCCTGGGCAACGACCTTGCGCTCGTAGTTCATCGCCTCGTGGGCGGCATCCGAGAACATTTTCTGGTCCTTGGCACTCAATCCATTCCAGAATCGCGCGCTGGCCGCCAAGGCAATCGCATCATAGGAGTAGTTCCAGATGGTCATGTATTTCTGGACATCATAGAAATGCGAGGACGAGATCAGGGACATGGGGTTTTCCTGCCCGTCCACCGTCCCCGTCTGCAAGGCGGTAAAGACCTCGGAGAAGCTCATGGTGGTCGGATTGGCTCCCAGTGCCTTGAAAATCGACAAGTACAGGGGAATTCCCGGCACCCGGATCTTCAGATCCTTCAGATCGGCCGGCTGGGTGATGGGCTGGCGTGAATTGGTGACCTGACGAAAACCGTTCACCCCCCAAGCGAGCCCGACCAGATCACGACTGTCCAGCGTCTTCATCAATTGGTCGCCGGCGGGTCCGTCCATGACTTTATTGGCGGTGGCATGGTCCGGGAACAGCCATGGCAGGCCCAGGACCTGGAACTTCGGGTCCAGGCCGGTCAGCCAGGTCGTCGATTTGATCAGGAATTGAATGCTTCCCGCCTGGGTCATTTCCATCTCGACGCGGTCATTGCCGTTCGCCATGGCTGCGTTCGGATGGAGACTGACCTTGTAGTCTCCGTTGGAACGCTCTTCGACCAGCTTTTTGAACAGCTGCGCGCCCTTGTCCCAGCTGGATCCTTCGGCCACGTTGTACGACACATTGACCCGCTTGGCCGCGTGGGCGCCGGGCGCCATGGCAAAAACCGCGAAGGTCAGCATGGATGTCAGCAATAGTCTTGAATATTTCATGTCTCGCTCCTTTGGTTATGGTGTCCGTTGAGTCATCGCCCCATGCGCACGAACCAGACGCTGCTTCCTCCTGGGAAATCCAGGTCATCACCCCAGGGGCCGGGATCGAACTTCCGCCACATCCGTCAGGTATTCCAGGGCGGCCTGGACGCCGCCGGTCTGATGTGGAACACCCGCGATCTGCAGGCCCATCTCGACGCCTGACAGCGTCCCGCACACCGTCAGATCATTGATGTCGCCCAGGTGCCCGATCCGGAAGACCTTGTCCTTGACCTTGGTCAGGCCCTGGCCCAGCGACATGTTGAAATGCTCCAGGACCGCCTTGCGAAAGGCATCGGCGCTGTGCCCTTCGGGCATCATCACGGCGGTCAGCGAGGGACTGTAGCGTTCGGGATCCGCGCACAGGATCTCCAGGCCCCAGGCGCGCACCGCTCGGCGCGTGGCCTCGGCATGGCGCTTGTGGCGCTCGAATACGGTCTCCAGCCCTTCCGTGAAGAGCATGTCCAGGGCCTCATGCAGGCCGTACAGCAAGTTGGTGGCCGGCGTGTACGGAAAGTAGCCCGTGGCGTTGCTGGCGATCATGGCGTGCCAGTCCCAGTAGGAACGCCGCAGGGTATTTTTCTGGCTGGCCGCGAGGGCCTTTGCGCTGATGGCATTGAAGGACAGACCCGGCGGGAGCATCAAGCCCTTTTGCGAACCGGCCACCGTGACATCCACCCCCCACTCGTCATGGCGGTAGTCGATCGAACCCAGCGAAGAGATCGTGTCGACCATCAGCAACGCCGGATGTCCGGCCCGATCGATGGCGTCGCGCACCGCCTGGATGTCGCTGGTCACACCGGTCGCCGTTTCATTGTGCACGACGCAGACCGCCTTGATCTCGCGGTTCCTGTCGGCGCGCAGCCGGGCAGCGATGGCCTCGACGTCGGCCGCGCGGCGCCAGTCTCCGGGCAGGAACTCGACACGCAGACCCAGGTGCTCCGCCATGTTTTTCCAGAGCGTCGCGAAATGGCCGGTTTCCGCCATCAGGACCAGGTCATTGTCCGACAGCGCGTTGACCAGCGCCGCCTCCCAGGCCCCCGTGCCCGAAGCCGGATAAATGACCACATGGCCCTCGGTCTTCATGACTTTCTGCATGCCGGCCAATACCGCCTTGCCCAGCTCGCCAAATTCCGGCCCCCGGTGGTCGATGGTCGCATGGTCGATCGCCCGCAACACGCGATCCGGCACATTGGTCGGACCCGGAATCTGCAGAAAATGGCGACCTGAGGGGTGAGCGCTGAGTCGTAACATGTCTTGATCTTCCTTTTCGGATTACATTCAAAATTCAGGAGATGGGCTGGTTTCCTGAACGACGGGCGACTAATGGCTGATCGCTGCGACGCCCGCCCGGGCAATTTCGACGTCCTGTGTCGACTTCACGCCAGACACCCCGACAGCGCCCACCACCTGTCCGTCGATGAGGACGGGCACCGCACCCTCGAGCATCGTGTCCATCGGGACGGACAGGAACGCAGTACGCCCCTCGTTGATCGATTTTTCATATAGGCCCGATTCACGCCGCCCAAGCGCCGCAACCCGCGCCTTGCCGGGCGATACCGTGGCGGTCATGGGTGCGGCACCATCCAGGCGCAACAGGCCCAGCAGATGCCCGCCATCATCCACGACCGAAATCGTGACGTTCCAGCCCTGTGCCAGCGCATGCTTGCTGGCTGCATCCAGAATGGCCTGTACGTCCTGTGCGGTCAGTACCGGTTTCATTTTCATATCCGTGCTCCTTGTTTGTGATGATGGGGATTGCCGCGGCTGCGCACCGGCTACGTCAGCAGGGCCCTTTCCAGCACCCTGGCGACATGCTGCGCCTGACGGCCAGACCCATCCTGGATCTGGTGGCGGCAGCTGGTGCCGTCGGTCACCAGCAGATCGTCGGGGCTGGCCTGGCGTACCGCGGGCAGCAACGACAGTTCCGCCATGCGCATGGAAATATCGTAATGACTGGCCTCGTAGCCAAAGCTTCCCGCCATGCCGCAGCAGCTCGATTCGACCAGATCGACCTCGAGCCCGGGCACCAGGCCCAGCACTTCCTGAACCGGCTTGACCGCGTCGAAGGCCTTCTGGTGGCAATGCCCGTGCAGCAACACGCGTTTCTGCGGCAGCGCCTTCAACGGCAAGTTCAGTTTTCCGGCGCGCTGCTCGCGCGCCAGAAATTCCTCGAACAGAAAGGCAGATTTCGAGAGCGCCTGGGCGTCTTCGCCCAGCCCCATGACCAGAAACTCGTCGCGCAAGGACAGCAGGCAGGACGGTTCCAGCCCGACCACCGGCACCCCACGCTTCACGTAAGGCATGAGCGCCTGCACGACGCGGCGGGCTTCGGCCTGGGCCTGGTCCACCAGGCCGGCGGACAGGTACGTGCGCCCGCAGCACAGGGGGCGATCCTTGTGTGCATCCGCCGGATCGGCGCGGGCAATCCGCACCCGGTAGCCGGCTGCTTCCAGCACCGCCAGGGCGGCGTGGGCGTTTTCCGGTTCCAGGTAGTTGTTGAAGGTATCGACGAACAGGACGACGTCGACATTGCCGGCATCCTGTGCGGGGGTCGCGCGGTCTGCGGCGCGTGCATGGCGCGCGTGCGGGCTGCGCAGAAAGGTGTCGCGACGCCACCTGGGCAGTGAGCGGCGCGCAGAAAAGCCCAGCAGCCGCTCAGACAGCCAGGCTGCGCCCGGCACGGTGTCACGCAGATTGAACAGCCACGGCAGGCGCGCAGCCCACGGCGCCCACTGGGGCAGGGTTGCGATGAGCCTGTCCTTCAGACGCACGCCGTGCTGCTTCTGCCACTGGTACAGGAACTCGATCTTCATCCGGGCCATGTCCACGCCCGTGGGGCACTCGCGCTTGCAACCCTTGCAGCTCACGCACAGATCCAGGGTCTGGCGCACCTCTTCGGAGGTGAAGGCATTGGCCCCCATCTGGCCCGAGAGCGCCAGACGCAGCGTATTGGCCCGGCCGCGGGTCAGATGGCGTTCGTCGTGCGTGACCCGATAGCTGGGACACATGGTGCCGGCGTCGAATTTGCGGCAATGGCCATTGTTGTTGCACATCTCGATGGCCTTGGCGTAGCCGTGCGAAGGATCGCCTCCGGTGCCCGGCCCGCTGGTGGTCTGGGTGGCTGCATCGCCGACGACATTCCAGGCGGACCAGTCCAGCGCGGGCTCGAAGGGCAGGGCCTGGTAGCCGGGCTTGAAGCGAAACAGCGTGGTGTCGTCCATCCGGGTGCTGCGCACGATCTTGCCGGGGTTCATCAGGCCCAGCGGGTCGAACAGGTCTTTGATGTCCTCGAAGGCCTTGGTCAGGCGCGGCCCGAACTGCCACGACACCCATTCACTGCGCACCAGCCCGTCGCCATGTTCACCGGAATACGCGCCCTTGTATTCGCGTACCATGGCGCTGGCCTCTTGCGCGATGGCGCGCATCAGGCCGGCACCACTGGTGCGCATGTCCAGGATGGGCCGCACATGCAAAGTACCCACCGAAGCATGCGCATACCAGGTGCCGCTGGTGCCGTGCTTGTGAAAGACCTCGGTCAGGCGGCGGGTGTATTCGGCCAGGTGTTCCAGTGGTACGGCGCAGTCCTCGATGAACGAAACCGGCTTGCCGTCGCCGCGCATGCTCATCATGATGTTCAGCCCTGCCTTGCGCACCGACCACAGCGCCTGTTGCGCTGCCGGATCGGGCATTTCGACCACACTGCCCGGCAGCCCCAGCTCGGCCATCAGTTCGGTCAGCTGGCGCAGCCCGGCGACCTGCTCGTCGCGTGACGCACCGGCAAATTCGACCAGCAAGATGGCCTGGGGCGTGCCGATCAGCGCCCGTTCGATGGTGGGCTTGAAGGCGGGATTGGTGCGCGCCAGGTCGATCATGGTCCGGTCCACGAGCTCGACCGCCACCGGGCCCAGCCTGACGATGTGTTGCGCCGAATCCATGGCCTGGTAAAAGGTCGGGAAATTGACCACCCCGAGCATCTTGTGAGCCGGCAGGGGCGCAAGCTTCAGGGTCAGCTGGCGGCTGACCGCCAGCGTGCCCTCGCTGCCGACCAGCAGCTGCGCCAGGTTCGGGCGGTTGTCCGGCGTATAGGGGCGCACGCTCTGCGGATTGAAGATATCCAGGTTGTAGCCGCCCACGCGGCGCAGGACCTTGGGCACGGTACGCGCGATCTCGTCGTGCTCGCGCGCCGCGATTTCCTTCAGACGGCGCACGATCAGGCCCAGGCGCGAATCGTCTGTCGGCATGCCTGCCAGCGGCCCGAAATGACCTTCCGTACCATCGGCCAGCAAGGCATCGATGCCCAGCACGTTGTGCACCATGTTGCCGTACTGGATCGAGCGCGAGCCGCAGGAATTGTTGCCCGCCATCCCGCCGATGGTGCATTGCGCTGCCGTGCTGACATCCACGGGAAACCAGACACCATGCGGACGCAGCCAGCGGTTCAGTGCGTCCAGCACCACGCCGGGCTCGACCGTCACCGTCATCGCCTTCAGGTCCAGGTCGACGACCTGATTCAGGTACTTGCTGTCATCGATGATCAGGGCGTGTCCGACCGTCTGCCCGCATTGCGACGTCCCCCCCCCGCGGGGAATCAGGGGCACCCCCAGGTCGCGGCAGGCATCGACGGCCAGACGGATGTCATCAAAGGTTCTGGGGATCAGTACGCCGACAGGTTCGACCTGGTAGATGGACGCATCCGTGGCATAACGGCCGCGGTCGCCCCGCCCAAACAGGACTTCGCCCTGAACCTCGCGTTCGAGACGTTCGGACAAGGCATTGCGCTTCACCCCTGCATGTATGACTTTTGGCTGCGCCGGAACGTCCACGCGGATCCCCTTCAAACCAAGCGGAATATTTTTTGCATTCAAAATACTTTATCAGACAGGCACCAGAAAAGGAAGGTCGGCTTCCGGATTCCGGATTGGTGCTTACCCTAGGGATTGTGGCGCTGCGGGCGGATGCAGTAAGATATAAGCGGATTTTCCAAAGATCATAATTTTGAATGCAACTTTCCGCCATACCTTCTGAAGGTTCCCCCGCGGCCCAGCTGTCCAGGGTCGTGCGCCCGCGCCTGCATGATACGGTGGTCAATCACCTGCGCAACTTCATCGTCGAGGGGGTGCTGTCGCCCGGCACCAAACTGAACGAACGGGAACTGTGCGATACGCTCGGCATATCGCGCACCCCCCTGCGCGAGGCGCTCAAGGTCCTGGCAGCCGAGGGGCTCATCGACATCACCCCCAACCGCGGCGCGTCCGTGTCGCGGATGTCCGAGGCCGAGATCCGTGAAACGTTCGAACTCATGAGCGGCCTCGAGGCGTTTTCCGGTCTGCTGGCCTGTGAACGCATCACGCCCGAGGAACTCGCCCAGATCAAGGCGCTGCACTACACCATGCTGGCCTGCCACGCGCAGCACGATCTGCCCGGCTACTACGCCAGAAACCATGAAATCCACGACCACATCAACCAGGCAGCCCGCAATTCCGCGCTGCGCCAGGTCTATGTGTCGACCAATCGGCGGCTGCAGGCGCTGCGCTTTCGCTCGAACCTGCAGGCCGACAAATGGGACAAGGCCGTCCAGGAACATGGCGACATGATCAAGGCGCTGGAAATGCGCGACGGCGAAGGCCTGGCGGTCATCCTGCGCCAGCACCTGCTGAAAAAGCGCGACGCGGTGCTTCGATTGCTTGCAGCAGAAACGGGTGAGTCCGAAGAGCGCTAGCCTGGAAAATCCTGCAGCAAGCGGTGAACCATCTGCTGCCCGCCCAAGCTGATCATGGAGCCCTGAGCGGCATATCGTCACGCACAGGCACGGTCTGACGTTCTATCATGCGGCGCACGCGCGGGGGTTCCTGGCCGCGGTGCAGCGCCAGCAGACGATCGAACACTTCGCCGTCGGCCTGCGTGCGGCGCTGGTGATGGCGCACATACTCGACCCAGGTGGGCACGTGATAGCTTTCAGTCCAGATGCGCGGGCTTTCCAGGTCGCGCAGCAGGGACCAGTGCCGTGCCCCATCACGCAGACGGATGCGGCGGCGCTGCGACATGAGGGCCAGAAAGGTGCCGATGTCCTGTTGGGCGATCTCGTAGTCCACCATGACCATGATGGGGCCGCTGCGCGAACGCAAATCCAGCTTCAGGGTGGGTTCGCTGAAGCGGTCATCCGGGTCCAGGCTGAGCTTGCTGAATTCGGGCAACACATACCGCAGCCCCACCACCGCACCCAGCACCAGCACGCCACCGGAGACGATCAGGGCGTCATCCGTTCCGTAGGATTCGGCAATGACCCCCCAGATCCAGCTGCCCACGGCCATGCCACCGAAGGTGGCGGTCTGATACAGCGACAGGGCGCGCCCCACCACCCAACGCGGGGTGGACAATTGCACCGTCACGTTGAAGAGCGACAGTGCCAGGACCCAACAGGCGCCGGCAGGCAGCACAGCCAGGCAGCTCAGCCACATCTGGCGGCTCAGCGCCAGCGCCACGGTGCTGAGTGCAAAGACCAGGAAGCTGGCGCGCACAATGGTTTCGTTGCTCCAGTGCGCACGCGCCCGGTCATTCAGAAAGGCACCACAGATGGCGCCCACCCCAAAGCAGCCCAGTATGATGCCGTACGAGAACGCCCCACCCGCCACCAGATCGCGCGTCACCAGCGGCAGCAGGGCCAGCACCGACACGGCCGCCAGTCCGAACAGGAAGCTGCGGCACATGACCTTCAGCAAGTTGGGTGACATCGCGATATAGCGCAAGCCCCCCGACAACGCACTGCCGAAGCCTTCGCGCGGCAGCGTGCTGGCCGCGCGCTGCGGCTTCCAGCGCGCCAGCGCCGCGATCAGGGCGATGTAACTGAGCGCATTCAGTGCAAAGGCAAATGCGGCACCCGCAAGCGCCACAATCAGGCCACCCACTGCGGGGCCGATGCTGCGCATGAGGTTGTAGCTCATGCTGTTCAGTGTGACCGCGCCCGGAAGATCCTCGCGCGGGACCAGGTCCCCCATCGACGCCTGCCACGATGGATTGTGCAATGCCGTGCCACAGCCGATGAAGAACGTGAACGCCAGCAGCAGCCAGGGCGACAGCAGTCCCGCCACGGCGAAAACGGCCAGGCCAGTCGAGATCACCATCATCAATATTTGCGCCACCAGCATGACATTGCGGCGATCGAAGCTGTCGGCCAGTACCCCGGCCGCAAGCGAAAAGATCATGATGGGCAGCGTCGTGGCGGCCTGCACCAGGGCCACCATATCGTCCGAGGCGGAAATGGTGGTCATCATCCAGGCAGCGCCCACTGCCTGGATGAGGCCACCCAGGTTCGACGCCAGAGTGGCCGTCCACAAAGAGCGAAAGGCAGCGTGCTGAAACGGGGCTAAGGCTGAAACGCGCATGAGAACTCCGGTGCGTAGCGATGCGAGGCTTTCCGGACCCTACGCCTGCATCACCTGGTGCCACCAGGAGGTTCAGAGCGGCCCGCTGGTCTTGATGAGCGCGCCGCCCTGCACCAGCCCGATGGCTTCGTGGTTTGCAAGCGCGTAGCGAAGGTTGCGCAGGGCCAGCCGCGCGTGTTCGCGCATGATGGATTCCGCCCTCTGGCCCTGGCGCAATTCAATGGCCTCGATCACCGCACGATGACCCTCCTGGGCCAGCGTCAGGATGAGCCGGGCCTGCGGCGCATCGACCTGGGCTTTGACAAAGCCGCTGGGCGAGGCAAATGGCAGGCGCGTCATGCGGTCGAATTCGCGCGCAAGCAGTTCGCTGCCCGACATGACGATCAGCAATTTGTGGAACTGCTCGTTCAAGCGAATATAGTGCTGGAAATCCAGCGCGGTGATCTCGGACGACACGATGACCTGCTCGACGGCCGCAATGAGTTCATGCGCCTTGCCGAGCAGCACGGGGCTGACGCCGTGCTCGGCCGCAAACCGTGCGGCCATCCCCTCCAGCGTGCCGCGCAGCTCGATGGCGTCGCTGACATCGCGCTCGGTGAACGCCTTGACCGCATAGCCGCCGCCCACAATCTCCTCAAGCAGACCTTCCTCGGCCAGACGCTGCAGCGCGGCACGCACCGGGGTGCGCGAAACATGCAGGCGATCGACAATGGCCTGCTCCGACAGTCGTTCGTTGGGGGCCAGTTGGCCCTCCAGGATGAGATTGCGCAATTCCAGCAACGTACGGGTTGTCTGATTGAGAGGCGCTTGCGGGGTATCGGTAGCGGTCATGGGGTCTTCGGATCGGTGAGCAACAGGGGGCTGCCCCTTCTTCGCCATGATGCAGAAAGCCATGGCCTGTAAGGGGAAATTATATAGGTGCAAATCATTTGCAGTTTTCAAGATCTATTGTATACTGCTTGTATACCACACAGGAGGAGACCATGCCGAACGTGGAAACCATAGACTTGCAAGCGTGCAGTACGGGGGCACACTCCACCCTGCTGTCCGGGTACTCTCTGGAGATGACCACACGCAACCTGCCGGCGCTCGAAAAGGCCGCGTACGCCATTGCGCCCGGAACGGACATCTCGATCACTTTCTTGTCCAATGAGGACTATGCAGCCCGGATCCGTACTGCGCAGGGGGTGCGTCGCCTGGGGTTCGTGCCGGTTCCGCACCTGGCAGCGCGCCGCATTGCAAGCAGCGCCGAACTGAACGACTACCTGGGGGCACTGGCCGAACGCGCCCAGGTTGATCAGGTTTTTGTGGTGGGCGGCGATTCCAGTCGACCCATCGGCCCGTATGCCGACGCACTGGCCCTGATCGAAAGCGGCGTGCTGCAACAGCATGGCATTACCCACGCCGGTATCGCCGGATACCCCGAGAGACACCCGGACATCAGCAGCGATCGTCTGCAGCACGCATTGGCGGCCAAGATCGCAGCGCTTTCCAGCCAGGGGATCCAGCCATTCATCGTCACGCAATTCGGTTTCGAGGCTGCGCCCATCGTGAAATGGCTGGAGGAACTGCGGGCACGCGGCATCACGTGCCCGGTGCGCATCGGCATACCCGGGCCCACCAAGGTCGGCACGCTGCTGCGCTACGCCGCGCAGTGCGGTGTGGGTACCTCCACGCGCGTGATGAGCCGCTATGGCCTGTCGATCACGCGCCTGATTCATACGGTCGGCCCGACTACGCTGATCGCCGACCTGATGGCCGACCTGAAGGGAATCCCCGATGTGGCGCTGCATTTCTATGCCTTCGGCGGCTTTCAGAATACGGCCGAATGGATCCGGTCGTTTCGCGAAACCCATCATGGATAGCGCAGTGATCCAGGCGCCTGAAATGGCAGCGCCGGCCGGGCCGCTGATCAAGCACGTCCAGCCGCCGGCCAGCGCAGCCCCGGTCCGTGACAGCATCCGCACCACGGCGGGGGAACACTATGTCCTGACCTTGTCCTGCCAGGATCGCGCCGGGCTCGTGGCCGCCGTGGCCGGGACACTGGCCCATCATGGCGGCAACATCCTCGAGGCGCAGCAGTTTGACGACTTGGCATCGGGCCATTTCTTCATGCGCGTGGTGTTTGAACTGGCGCATGTCGCCGCCTACCAGCGGCTGTCGGCAACGTTTGAACAAGCGGTGCAAGCACACGCGCTGAACTGGCACATCCGACCCAAGAACGAGCACAGGCGGGTATTGATCATGGTCTCCAGACACGATCACTGTCTGGGCGACCTGCTCTACCGCTGCCGGGTGGGCGAGCTGAACATGAACGTGGTGGGCATTGTCTCGAATCATCCACGCGAGGCATTGAACATCTCGTTGATCGGACGAGTTCCCTTCCATTATCTGCCCGTCGCACCCGGCCACAACGCCCTCCAGGAGGCCCAGGTGCAGCGCCTGATCGAAGAGACCGACACCGAGCTGGTCGTGCTGGCGCGCTACATGCAGATTCTGTCGGATGATTTCACCAGCCGCCTGGAAGGGCGTTGCATCAACATTCACCACAGTTTCCTGCCAGGTTTCAAAGGCGCCAAACCTTACCATCAGGCGCACGCGCGCGGGGTCAAGATGATCGGCGCAACTGCCCACTACGTGACCGGCGACCTGGACGAAGGGCCGATCATCGTGCAGGAAACGGAATCAGTCAGCCATGCCGACAGTCCCGACGATCTGGTGCGCAAGGGGCGTGACATCGAGCGCCGTGTGCTGGCGCGCGCCGTGCGCCAGCACCTCGAAGACCGGGTCATGCTCAACGGCTGCAAGACCGTGGTGTTTTGAGTACCCGCGTTTTGAATATCCACGTTTCCCGCAATCAACCCCACCGCCCGACTTCGGGCGTCATTACAAAATCAAGGTGACAGAAATGACTGCAAAAAATCTGGAAGAACTGCTCCAGCAACAGGACAACACGGTCGACATGTTGCGCAATTCGCGCGTGGGCGCATATGTCTACCCGGTCGTGGCGCCCGAATTTTCGAACTGGCGCGACGAACAGGCTGCCTGGCGCAAGACCGCCGTGCTCTATGACCAATCACACCACATGGACAACATCTTCATCCGCGGTAAAGACGCCCGCAAGCTGTTGTCGGACACGACCCTCAATACCTTCAGCAATTTCAATCCCGGCAGGGCCAAGCAATACGTTCCCACCACTCCGTACGGTCATGTGATCGGCGACGGCATTCTGTTCTGGGAACCGGACGACACCTTCATCTACGTCGGGCGCGCGCCGGTGTCCAGCTGGTTGCTGTATCAGGCCGAGACGGGTGGCTACGACGTTGAGATCACCAAGGATCCACGCTCGC
>JACDJC010000132.1_pt1 | contig 96805 bp, 88 predicted proteins | sample 7454191 | NCBI WGS metagenome assembly JACDJC01 (sample SAMN14253291, study PRJNA609438) | sludge metagenome | isolation source: sludge after 25d culture with pyrite and EDTA | collected 2018-12-20 | reverse complement strand
CCCACTCCTTCCCATCCCGAACAGGACAGTGAAACGCCTTCGCGCCGATGATAGTGGATGGACATCTGTGAAAGTAGGTCATCGTCAGGCTCTTATACCGCAAAGCCCCCGCAGCCATCCGCTCGCGGGGGCTTTGTCTTTTCGGGCCGCCCCAAAAGGCAAAGCGCCCCCTCGGGGGGCGGGCAGCCGGCAGGCGGAAGTTCGATACCCAGCGTCGCAAGCTGTTGAATGGAGCCTCTGAGAGGCTCCATTCACATTGACGCCAGATAAGTTGACGCCAGATAAGTTGACGCCAGATAAGTTGGCGCCAATCAAGTTCGCGCCAGTCAAGTTGACGCCAATTGAACCTGTTGCGGTTTTCTCCTGTATCTCAGTACAGTTGGGATGGCAACCACAAACCGATTCCCGGGAATACATACATCATTATGATTGCCAGGAATTGTAAGCCTACGAACGGTAACGCCCCCAGGAATATCTGATTCAGTGAAACGTTCGGGGGTGCAACGCCCTTCAGATAAAACGCGGACATTGCCACAGGCGGCGTCAGGAATGACGTTTGCAGGTTCAATGCCACCAAAATGCCGAAAAACAGCGGATCGATCCCGAAATGATTGACCAGTGGGATGAAGATGGGCATGAAAATAATGATGATTTCAGTCCACTCAAGTGGCCAGCCCAGGAAAAAGATGATCAGCTGAGCCATGATCATGAACTGCACGGGCGTCAGATCCAGTGAAACCACCCAGGAATTGACGATCGCCTGTCCACCGAGCAGTGCAAACGCAGCAGCGAAGATGCTCGAGCCGACAAACAGCCAGCAGACCATGGCTGTCGTTTTGGCGGTCAGGTGTACCGATTCACGCAGGATGGTGTAGTTGAATCGTCGGTACGCGATGGCCAGCACCAACCCGCCGAACGCCCCCATGGCTGCTGCCTCGGCGGGGGTCGCGAAACCAAAGACGATACTCCCCAGAACAGCCAGGATCAGCATGGTCAATGGAAAAAATGACGTGATCATCATCTTGAATAGCTCGAGCCGTCGAAGGGTGAAGATCGCATAAAAGCCAATCATCAACACGGCACCCACGCCTGCAACCAGCCAGAATGTAAAGGGTATCGGTTCGCGAGGGTTGGCGGCGAGTTCTTGCGCCGCGGCTTGCGGTTCGGCAATCGTTGCGGCTGCCGTGGCCACTTCGGCCACTTCGGCCACTTCATCGGTCGGGGGCTCTTCCAGGCCGCCAGAGTACAGAGAGCTGTCCTCGTCGAACGAGTCAAAACCCATTTGCAGCAAGGCGGGGTCTTCCACAGCCTCTGGCGCGGTCACGACCGTATAGGTCAGTCCGATGGCCAGCACGAACACCAAGGCAGGAAGGAGGGCAACCAACAGATCCCGGAATGATTGATGGCCAGCCACCTTCGTGTCGCCTTTTGATCGAAGTGCCTTGAACAGGCCGCGCACCGCAATGGGGCTGAACGTTCTTTCAATATGTTCGGAGGCAGCCGACAGCGGCAGGATCCGCTCTTCCATAGGCAAGGGGGGCGCCATGGAAGGTTTGAGCTTGCTGATGATCAGAATGTACGCAATATACAGACCGGCCAGCATGATGCCGGGAAAGAATGCACCAGCATAGAGCTTGACCACAGACACCCCGGCAACGGCGCCGTAAACAATCAGCATGATGGAAGGCGGAATCATGATTCCCAGACATCCACCTGCCGTGATCGCACCGGATGCCAGACGCACGCTGTAGCCAGCCTTCATCATGACGGGAAGCGCCAGCAGTCCCATGAGCGTCACGACGGCGCCGACGATGCCCGTTGCGGTGGCAAACACCGCGCACGTCACGATCGTTGCAACGGCCAGCGAGCCGGGGATGCGGGCCATCGCCAGATGTAATGTGTTGAACAGGCGCTCAATCAGATTGGCCCTTTCGATCAGGTAGCCCATGAAAATGAACAAGGGTACGGCGATCAGTACGTCATTCGTCATGACCGCATAGGTGCGCAAGACCATCAGGTCGAGTGTTTGTTCCCATGCCAGTTGGGTGCCCATACCGCGATAGGCCCACCAACTGAAGCCCACACCCATGCCCATCAGGGTGAATGCGGTCGGGAAACCCAGCATGATGGTCACGACGATCAGGCCAAGCATGAGCAAACCGATATGGCCATCCGTAATGTCTGCAGCCGATGGCATGACGATGAAAAGGAGTACCAAGACGGCAACCAGCATGAAAACTCCAAGCCATACTTCGCGTCTCATCGTGCTGCTCCGTGGTGTGTTGAATCTGTTGTCTCTGCACCATGCGTGGTGCTTGCGTTTGTGTGAGTGACCATTTCCTTCAGGGCGTCAACATCAACTTCCTCTACATCAAGAATGCGGGCTGGCCATTTCCCGTCTTTCAGGCACTGGATGCAGCGAACGATTTCGGCAAAGCCTTGTGTGAGAAGGCAGAAGCCGGCCAAAGGAATGATGGCCTTGAATGGATAAATGGGCGGGCCGTCAGCCGTGATCGTCGAGTGCTCGCTGATGGCAAAGGATTCGGCGGCGTAGAAATAACCTGCCCAGGCCAACGCGATGACGCCCGGCATATAGAAGAGAAAGTACAGCAGAAGGTCGATGCTTGCCTGTGCGCGGACAGGAAAGAAACCGTACAGAACGTCGCCCCGTACGTGAGCGTTTGTTCCCAGCGTATATGCGCCGGCCATCATGAATAGTGTTCCATACAGCATGTTCATCACGTCGAATGCCCACGGGCGGGGATTGCCGAATGCATAGCGTGAAAATACTTCGTAAGTGACAAATAAGGTAAGGATGAATATCGCCCAGCCAAAAAAATGGCCGAACCACATATTCATCCTGTCAATACCGCGTACTAATTTCTGCATGATGAGTCTCGGTGATCGGGCGGACACGTGACGCGCATCCGTATCTTGCATCTGCCTGATGGGTATTACGTTCTGTCTTTTCCACTTTTGATTGGGCCACCGGGGAGTCTGTTGATGACTCAGGGGTGACGATTCCGGCCTTTGTCGGACCCGCGTTTGGCAACAGTAATAAAAACACCATTCCTGCTAACGAAGAATGGTGTTTTGATTGAGCCAGCTATTGAGCGTCAGGACTGTTTTTTTGCACCACGACCAAAGTAGTGGTTATAGGCCATGCGTCGGTTGTTGTTGGTGTCCATGTCCCAGGGGACGGCGCGTGCGGCAAAGGCGCGTTGTGATTCTTCAATTTCCTTGAACAGGGGATTTTCGGCTGACTTGGTGGCGACAATGTCATCCCAGACGGTGAGCTGTTCCTGCAGGATGGCATCCGGCGTCTTGTAGAATTTGACGTTGTCTTCTTCCTTCAGGGCGATATAGTCCTTGGAGTAGCGATCAACCGCCTTCCATGACATATCGGCAGACGAAGCCTCGACCGCGTTTTCGATGATGGCCTGCAGATTTCTCGGGAGCGCGTTGTACTTGGTCTTGTTGAATGTGATTTCAAATGTCTCGGCTGCCTGGTGGAAGCTTTGCAACATGCACACCTTGGACACGTCCGGGAAACCCAACAGGCGATCCGAGGACGCATTGTTGAATTCGGCACCATCGAGCAGCCCGCGATCCATGGCAGGGACAATTTCGCCACCAGGCAATGCGTTGACGGAAGCACCCATGGCGGTGAACATGTCGATGGCCAGACCGTTGGTACGGAACTTGAGGCCTTTCAAGTCTTCTGTTTTTGTGATGGGCTTCTTGAACCAGCCAAAGGCCTGGGTGGGCATCGGTCCGCTCAGGAAAGACACGACGTTTCCACCAATGGAGTCGTAAAGACGTTCGAGGAGTTCTTTGCCACCGCCGTACTTGTGCCATGCCAGCACCATATTGGCGTCCATGCCGTAGGCGGGCCCTGAAGAATACAGGGCAAGAGCGTTCTGCTTGCCGTAGCTGTAACCCAGGACGCCGTGTCCGCCATCGAGCGTTCCCTTGGATACCGCATCCAGCAGGGCAAATGCTGGTACGACGGCACCTGCGGGAAGCACTTCGATATGCATGTCACCGCCCGTCATGTCGTTGACTTTTCCGGCGAAATCCAGCGCGTATTCATGGAAAATATCGACGGTGGGCCAAGTGCTCTGGAAGCGGAAATTAATGGGCCCCTGCGCCTTTGCGATCATGGGAAAGCCCATTGTCGCCGCAGCCGCCGTTCCGGCCGCCACTGCACCGCCCAGGAAATTGCGTCGGGTCGAACTCGACGATCCGTCGACCGATTTGAGGTTTTTCTTGTCGTCATTCATGTGTAGCCTCCGAAATGAGAATTGACATTGCTCAACCCGCGGTACGTGACTGCGTGGTTTGCAATTATTTTCAGGGTTGGTTTTGAATGGCTTTTTCAGCTTCTGATTCTACGTGCTGGTCTCGCGGACTTTGTACCAGCGAACAGTGCTGGTCACGTTTGTCGCATTACGTAGTGTGGACGGTACAGTAGATGAATCAATATTTTTTGGCCATACAGGTTTACCCGTGGTGCAGGCAGCCCGGGTTCGACTGTTGTGGATATAAGCGATTGATTTCTCATGGCCCGGCCTTGAAGCGTCCCACCACACATTGATGCGGGCGCCCGGCGCGGCCGGCTGCCCGGTTGCGCGCATCGGATCGTGGGCCACCAACTGGCGCCGCCGGCCTGCGCGCTCAGGCCGGCGGCTGCATGGCCTGCGTCAGCAACCGGGCGGTCTCGTGGGCGGGCAGACCCATGACGCCGCTGTGGCTGCCCGACAGATGAGTGACAAAGGCGGCGGCGCGACCCTGGATGGCGTAGCCGCCCGCCTTGCCGAAGGGTTCGCCGGTGGCGCAGTAGGCGGCGATCTGGCCCGGCGTCAGGGGTTGCAGCGTGACGACGCTGATGTTCACCGCCTCCAGCAGCCTGCCCCGTACCGCCACGACGAGCGCCGTGTGCACGCTGTGGCTGCGACCCGCGAGGCGCGCCAGCATGGCGGCGGCATCCTGCTGATCGGCAGGCTTGCCCTGCACCTGGCCATCCAGAATCACGGTGGTGTCGGCGCACAGAATCGGCGCTTGAGCCCAATCGGCAGGCCAGCCGGGCGGCACGGGATCGGGCCGTCCGCCGGCCGCCAGCCAGGCGAGCGCCCGCTGCGCCTTTTCGCGGGCAGTGCGGCGCACGTAGTCGGCCGCGGCTTCGCCAGGCAGCTGGGGCTCGTCTTCGCCTGCGGGTGCGGGGACGCGCAGAATGCCGTGCGGGATGGCCAGCTGGTCCAGGATCTCGTGGCGCCGGGGGCTGGCCGAGGCCAACAGGACAAAGGATTGGCCGCCCATCAATGCACCCGCAGGATCTTCAGCCCGTTGGTGCCGCCGCTGTTGCTGTAGAAATCGCCCTTGGTCAGGATGATCCAGTCGCCGGCCTGCAGCAGGCCGCGCTGGCGCAGGATGTCGATGGCCCGGTCGCTGACCTCGGCGGGCGGCAGCGTGGCGGCGTCAAAGGGAACGGTGTAGACACCCCGGAACAGCGCGGCGCGGCGCTGGGTGATGACATGGCGCGTATAGCAATAAATCGGTACTGCCGAGCGAATGCGCGACATGATCAGCGGCGTATGGCCGCTTTCGGTCAGGCTGATGATGGCCTTGATGCCGGGGAAATGGTTGGCGGCGTACATGCTGGCCAGGGCGATGGTTTCATCACAGCGGGTGAACGTTTCGCCCAGGCGGTGATGTGAACGCGTGCTGATGGGTTCCTGTTCAGCCCCCAGGCAGATGCGCGCCATCGCCTGCACCGCCTCGACCGGGTACTCGCCAGAGGCGGTCTCGGCCGAGAGCATGACGGCATCGGTGTAATCCAGTACCGCATTGGCCACGTCCGAGACTTCGGCGCGCGTCGGCACGGGGCTGGCCACCATGGATTCCATCATCTGGGTGGCGGTGATGACGAGCTTGTTGCAGGTGCGTGCATGCTGGATGATGCGCTTCTGAATGCCGGCCAGACGCGCATCGCCGATCTCCACGCCCAGGTCGCCGCGCGCCACCATGACGCCGTCGCTGGCGGTGATCAGGTCGTCCAGGGCGGCGTCGTCGGCCACCGCTTCGGCCCGCTCGATCTTGGCGATGATCCAGGCGGGGCTGCCGGCCTCGCGGACCAGTTGCCGCGCCTGGGCAATGTCGGCCCCGCTGCGCGGAAAGGATACGGCCACGTAGTCCAGTTCCAGTTCGGCCGCCAGCAGGATGTCCTGGCGGTCCTTGGCCGTCAGGCTGGGCGCCGAAATACCGCCGCCGCGCCGATTGATACCCTTGTTGCTGGACAGGGCGCCGCCAACCGTGACCAGAGTATGCACGGCGTCGTCATCCACCTGCTGGACCTGCAGGATGATGCGGCCGTCGTCCAGCAACAGCTCGTCACCCGGGGCGCAATCACGCACCAGGGGCGGGTAGTCGATGCCGACGATGCGGGCATTGCCGGCGTCCAGTGGGTGCCGGGTGGACAAGGTGAAGGGTTCACCCGCCTGCAATTCCACCACATCGTCGGTGAAGCGGGCGATGCGGATCTTGGGCCCCTGCAAGTCGCCCATGATGGCCACGTAGCGTTCGTGGCGCGCGGCCAATTCCCGAACCAGGCGCACGCGTTTGCGGTGATCATCTGCCTGGCCGTGCGAAAAATTCATCCGCGCCACGTCCAGACCGGCCAGAATGACGGCTTCGATGCGCTCGGGGGTGGATGTGGTCGGACCCAGGGTGGCGACGATCTTGGTGCGACGGCGGGCGGTCATGGCGGTGTCCAGATGGGGGATCAAAGGACAGCATACCGTGTTCCCGATTGGCCGCGAAAGCGGGCCGGCCAAGGCACGGGTCACTGCTGGACGGGGGGCAGGTGAATGGGGCACTGCTGGATGGCCGCTGCTGGATGGCCGCCTTGCCGCGGCGCCTGACTGCGGGCGTATGGGATTTCAGCTGCGGTGGTAGGGGTGGCCGGCCTGGATGCTCCAGGCGCGATACAGCTGTTCGGCCAGCAGGATGCGCACCATGGCGTGGGGCAAGGTCAGGGAGGACAGGCGCAGCGTCTGGTCAGCCGTCTGCTTCAGGTCGGGATCCAGACCGTCGGGGCCACCGATGATGAAGGCCACGTCCGTGCCGCTGGTGCGCCAGGTCTTCAGGTGATCGCTCAGATCCATCGTGCTCAGATCCTGACCGTGCTCGTCCAGGATCACGCGCCAGATCCGGGCGGGCAGTGCAGCCTCGATGCGTCGGGCTTCCGCCTGCATGAGCTGTGCCGTGGTTTTCCCCAGGGTGCGCGGTTCCGGGCGGATCTCGTGCAGGGTCAGGCTGCAGTCGCGGGGCAATCGCTTGGCGAAGTCCTGCCAGGCGCTTTGCACCCAGGCGGGCAGGCGCGTGCCCACCGCCAGGACGAGCAGTTTCAAGGGACTTCGATCATTGGCGGGTTCGTGCTTGCCGGCAGCAACTTGACGCGCACGGGCTTGGCGCCCCAGATTTCTTCCAGGTTGTAGTAGCTGCGAATGTCGGGCTGCATGCAGTGCACCACGATATCACCCAGATCGATCAGAACCCATTCGCCGGAGTCTTCACCCTCGAGTGCGATGATCTGCAGGCCGTGGCGCCGGGCCTGATCCGCCACATGGCCGGCGATGGCGCGGGTCTGCCGGTTCGAGGTGCCGGTGGCTATGATGACGCGGTCGAACAGCCCGGTCAGGCCGGTGGTGTTGAAAACCCTGATGTCCTGAGCCTTGGCGTCTTCCAGGGCGTCGATGACGAGGCGTTGCTGTTTTTGCAGATTCATGGGGTGTCGGTGGTGTCCGCCAAGGTGGCCGGATCGAGATAGAGCCGATGTGTGCGGATGTAATCCAGCACGCGGGGGTCCAGCATAGCATCGACCGCCTGCCCGCTTGCAAGGGCCTGGCGGACGGCGGACGCGGAAATCGGCTGCGGGGTGAAGGGGATCTGTACCAGCCCACCGGGCGACAGGGCGCGTGCCAGCGCCGCCGGTGGCTCGAGCGAGGCCCCCGGGCGCTGGGCGACGGCCAGGCGGGCATGCTGCAAGATGTCCCGCCAGCGATGCCAGGAGCAGAAATTGGCCAGCTGGTCGGCGCCCATGATCCAGGTGTAGCGGGCCGTGTCGGGCAGCGCTGCCAGAGTGTCTGCGGTGTAGGTGGCTCCGGGACGCTGCAGTTCGACCGGGTTGACCCGCAGGGCCGGATCATCGCCGCAGGCAAGCTGCAGCATGGCCAGGCGCTGTTCGGCCGAAGCACCCAGCGGGCTGCGCTGCCAGGGCTGGCCGGCCGGCAGGAGCTCGACATGATCCAGGCCCAGTGCCTGTCGTGCGGCGCGCGCCAGATCGATATGCGCCCGGTGTACCGGATCAAAGCTGCCGCCCAGCAGCCCAATCTGGGGAATCACAGCCATGCGCGCGGTTTCAGATAGGCCGCCAGGGCGGCTTCGGGTGAGTCGGGTTCGGGGGTCCAGTCATAGCGCCATTGGGCCACGGGCGGCATGGACAGCAGGATCGATTCCGTGCGCCCGCCCGATTGCAGGCCGAACAGGGTGCCGCGGTCGTACACCAGATTGAATTCCACATAGCGGCCCCGCCGGTAGGCCTGGAAGGCCCGCTCGCGTTCACCGTACGGTGTCGCCAGGCGTGCCTGTACGATGGGGACATAGGCGGGCACAAAGCAGTCGCCCACTGCGCGGGCAAGGGCAAAGCTGGTGTCGAAATCCGGGGTGTTCAGATCGTCGAAGAACAGTCCGCCCACCCCGCGGGTTTCCTGACGATGGCGCACCAGGAAATACTCATCGCACCAGGCCTTGTAGCGGGCGTAGGTGTCCTCGCCAAAGGGTGCCACGGCGTCGTGGCACACCTGATGGAAATGGCGCACGTCCGATTCGACCGGATAGTAAGGCGTCAGGTCCAGGCCGCCACCGAACCAGAACACGTCGGTCTGGTCGTCCGGGCCGTGGGCTACGAACAGGCGCACGTTCATGTGGGTGGTGGGCACGTGTGGGTTGCGTGGATGCAGCACCATGGACACGCCCATGGCCTCCCAGCCGCGCCCGGCCAGTTCCGGGCGGTGGGCACTGGCGGAAGGCGGCAATGCATGACCGTGCACGTGGCTGAACAGGACCCCGGCCCGCTCGAAGACTGCGCCGTCTTCACGATACCGGGTCAGGCCGCCGCCGCCTTCGGGCCGGGTCCAGGAATCGCGTCCGAAGGCCGCGCCTTCGAGGCCTTCCAGCGCGCGCACGATCCGATCCTGCAAGGCCAGGAAGGTATCGTGGACGCGTTCGACAGGAACGTGCATGCAGAGGACTCCTAGTCAGGATGCTGGCTGCTGGCCAGGGCGCGCCAGCCGATGTCGTGGCGGAACTGGCGGCCCTCGAACAGCGTCTGGTTCACGGCATCGTAGGCGGCCTGCTGGGCGCGGCGGATGGAATCGGCCAGCACCGTGACACACAGGACGCGCCCGCCATGGGTGCACAGCTGGCCGTCCAGCCACGTCGTACCTGCGTGAAAGGTCATGCAGATGTCGGTGTCGGGCGCCAGAGAGGTGATGGGATCGCCTTGGCGCGGCGCTTCCGGATATCCGGCGGCTGCCAGCACGACGCCCAGGGCCGTACGCCGGTCCCAATCGAGTTCGGCGTGGTCCAGGGTGCCGTCCAGCGCGTGTTCGAGGACCTGGGAAAGATCGCTTTTCAGGCGCAGCAGGATGGGCTGGGCCTCGGGGTCACCCAGGCGGCAATTGAATTCCAGGACCTTCAGGCTGCGGGTGGCATCCGCGCCGGTGCCGATCATCAGGCCGGCATACAGAAATCCGGTGTAGGGGATGCCGTCGTGCGCCATGCCCTGAATGGTCGGCTGGATGATTTCGCGCATGATGCGATTGTGTAGCGCGGGCGTGACGATCGGCGCGGGCGAATAGGCCCCCATGCCGCCGGTATTGGGGCCGGCGTCACCGTCGAGCAGGCGTTTGTGGTCCTGGCTGGTGGCCAGGGGCAGCACGTGCTGGCCATCGCACATCACGATGAAGCTGACTTCCTCGCCGTCCAGAAAATCCTCGACCACCACGCGCGCCCCGGCGGCACCCAGGGCACTGCCTGCGCCCAGCATCTGATCGATGGCCTGCAGGGCTTCGCCCAGGTCCTGGGCGACGACCACGCCCTTGCCGGCAGCCAGCCCATCGGCCTTGATGACGATGGGCGCGCCACGGGCGCGAATGTAGTCGCGCGCCTGGTGCGCATCGGTGAAGGTCTGGTAGTGGGCGGTGGGGATGCCATGGCGTGTCATGAAGGCCGTGGCGTAGTCCTTCGAGCTTTCAAGCTGCGCGGCGGCCCGGGTGGGCCCGAAGATGCGCAGGCCGGCGGCGCGAAACGCATCGACGATGCCGGCGGCCAGCGGTGCTTCGGGGCCGACCACGGTGAAGGCGATCTGTTTCTGGCGCACGAAGTCGATCAGGGCACCGGTATCCTGCAGCGGCAGGTTTTCCAGAAAGGGTTTGCGGTCCGTGCCGCCATTGCCCGGCGCGACGTAGACCTTGCGGACCCTGGCCGATTGCGCCAGGCGCCAGGCCAGCGCGTGTTCGCGGCCGCCCGAGCCGATCACCAGCAGGTTCATTCGGCCTCGTCCAGGATCGCTGTGGTGTAGACGTCCTGGACGTCGTCCAGGCCCTCGAGCAGATCGATGATTTTCTGCATGCGCTCGGTGTCCTCGGGCGACAGTTCGACCTCGGACAAGGCCTTCATGATGACACCGTCCAGTTCGGCCGTGAGCCCTGCGTCGGCAAACGCCTGCTTCAGCGCCGCGTACCGGCCGGGTTCGCAGATGACCTCGATCACGCCTTCTTCGTCCGTGAGCACGTCTTCGGCACCGTTGTCCAGGGCGACTTCCATGACCTGTTCCTCGGAGGTGCCCGGCGCAAAGAGGAACTGGCCGCAATGCTTGAACAGGAAGGACACACAGCCGTCCTGGCCCAGATTGCCGCCATGTTTCGTGAGCGTGTGGCGCACCTCGGACACGGTGCGCTGGCGGTTGTCGGTCATGCAGTCGATCAGGACGGCCGCGCCGCCCACGCCGTAGCCTTCATAGCGGATTTCCTCGAAGTGGGCATCGTCCGCCCCGCCGGCGCCGCGCTGGATGGCGCGCAGGATGTTGTCCTTGGGCATGTTGGCCGCGGTGGCCTTGTCCCAGGCCAGGCGCAGGCGCGGGTTGGATTCCGGGTCGGGCCCGCCTTCGCGCGCAGCGACGGTGATTTCACGGATGATCTTTGTCCAGAGCTTGCCGCGCTTGGCGTCCTGACGCCCCTTGCGGTGCTGGATGTTTGCCCATTTGCTGTGTCCGGCCATGATGTGTCGAATCAAGAGGGGTGAAACAGTGAACTTGCCATTTTAGCGCCTTGCGCTGATTCAGTCCCCCTGGCAAATCATGCTAGTCTCTTTCGATGATGGTTTGTTGAAACTGCTGTCCCGATCGGGAAGGAGGATTCCGCTGTGGAAAAAGCCCAGGTCATTCAGATTCATCGGCATGGTGGCCCCGAGGTCATGCGGCTCGAACATGTGGATGTGCCCGCACCGGGGCCGGATCAGGTTCGCATCCGCCAGAAGGCCATTGGCCTGAATTTCACCGACATTTACTGTCGCACGGGCCTGTACGCGCATCCCTTGCCCCACGGCCTGGGCTTCGAGGCGGCCGGCGTGGTCGAGGCGGTCGGCCCGGATGTGCAGCACCTGCGCGAAGGCGATCGGGTCGCCTACGGCCAAAGCCCCATCGGGGCGTATGCCGATGTGCGCAACGTCCCGGCCGATCGGGTCGTGGCACTGCCCGACGCCATCGGTTTCGAGCAGGCCGCGGCCATGATGCTCAAGGGCCTGACGGTTCAGTACCTGTTTCGTCAGACCTATCGCCTGAAGGGCAACGAAACCATTCTGTTTCATGCCGCTGCGGGCGGGGTGGGCCTGATCGCCTGCCAGTGGGCCCGAGCGCTGGGCGTGCGCCTGATCGGCACGGCTTCCAGTCCGGAAAAGGCCGCGCTGGCCCGCCGCTATGGTGCCTGGGAAGTCATCGACTACACCCGCGAGGACGTGGTCGCCCGGGTGCGCGAACTGACCGAGGGGCAGAAGGTCCCGGTGGTCTATGACAGCGTGGGCAAGAGCACCTGGGACATGTCGCTGGACTGCCTGCAGCCGCGCGGCATGATGGTCAGCTTTGGCAATGCCTCCGGCCCGGTCGAGGGCGTGAATCTGGCGCAATTGGCGGCCAAGGGCTCCCTGTACGTCACGCGCCCCACTCTGGGCACTTTCGTGGCCACGGCGCAGGCCATGCAGGAAGCGGCTGCGGAACTGTTCGAACTGGTGGTGGCGGGCAAGATCGACATCGTCATCGGCCAGCGCTTCGCACTGAAGGACGCCGCCCGTGCACACGAGGCCCTGAGCTCGCGCCAGACGACCGGCGCGACCATCCTGACGCTGGATTGAACCAGGCGCCTTCCGGGCGGCGCCGCGGCCGTGGCGGGGCCAGGCTGGCCCGGCCCCTGGTCATGGCGCCTGGTGGTAGCGCTGCACGCGTTCGACTTCCGCGCGTGAACCCAGGATCACGCCGACCCGCTGGTGCAGGGCTTCGGGCTGGATGTCCAGGATGCGGCCGCTGCCGTCGATCGCACAGCCGCCGGCCTGCTCGACCAGAAAGCTCATGGGGTTGGCCTCGTACATCAGGCGCAGCTTGCCCTTGCGTCCCGATGCCCGGGCGTCGCGCGGGTACATGAAGATCCCGCCGCGCGTCAGGATGCGATGCACGTCGGCCACCATTGACGCGATCCAGCGCATGTTGTAGTTCTTGCCCAACGGGCCGGTCTCGCCCTGCAGGCATTCCTGAATGTAGCGCTGCACCGGGGCCTCCCAGTGGCGCATGTTGGACATGTTGATGGCGAATTCGGCCGTCTGCTCGGGCAGCCGGATGGCTTCGTGGGTCAGCAGCCAGGATCCCATTTCGCGATCCAGCGTGAAGCCCATGACGCCGGCGCCCACGGTCAGCACCAGCATCGTCTGGGGGCCATAGATGGCATAGCCGGCGGCCACCTGGCGCGTGCCGGGTTGCAGGAAGTCGGCCTCGGCAATTTCCCGTCCTGCCGCCTCGGCGGGCGCCTGCAGGACCGAGAAAATCGTGCCGATGGACACGTTCACGTCGATGTTCGAGGACCCGTCGAGCGGGTCGAACAGCAGAAGATTCTGGCCCTTGGGATAGTGATTGGGGATGCGGTGGATGGTCTGCATTTCCTCGGATGCCATCGCCGCCAGATTGCCGCCCCATTCATTGGCTTCCAGCAGGATCTCGTTGGACAGCACGTCGAGCTTTTTCTGGACCTCGCCCTGGACATTTTCCGTGTCCAGGCTGCCCAGCACGCCGCCCAGGGCGCCCTTGCTGACCGCGTGGCTGATCGCCTTGCAGGCGCGCGAGACGGTCTCGATCAGCAGGCGCACCTCGGCCGAGACGGCCTTGTGCTCACGCTGCTGTTCGACCAGGTATTGGGTCAGGGATTTAAGTTTCACGCAGTTCCTCTCGGGATTTCAGGTGGTGGCGTCCATGCCGGAAAATGCGGGCAGGACGTGCAGTCGCGCGCTCAGGCATCCAGCGCTTTGGAAACGATTTCGTGCACATTGCGCGACAGGCCGGCCGCATCGCGCACCCGCTTCAGTGCGCCGTGCATCCCGGCGCGCGCCACCGGTTCATGCCGGGCCCAGTTGTCGAATGCGCGCGCCAGACGGGCGGCGACTTCCGGGTTGAGCTGATCCAGGGCCAGCACCTGTTCGGCCCAGAATTCGTAGCCTTCGGGCGTATGCAGATTGCCAAGATTGTCCATGCAGAAACGGAACACGACTGCGCGGGCCCGATTCGGATTGCGCAGTGAAAAGTCCGGGCGCGCCATCAGGGCGCGCACCCCCTCGACCGTGCAGGATGGCGCACTGGCCTGGGCGCTGAACCAGCGATCCAGCACCAGGGGGTCCTGGTGCCAGCGCGCATGAAAATCTGCAACCAGGTCGCTGCAGTGCCCGGCCGCATGCTGCAGCAGCGCGTTCAGTGCCCCCAGGCTCTCGGTCATGTTGCGCGCCCCCTGATATTGGCTGCGTGCCAGCTCGACGCTCTGGGGCGCCTGGCCGGCCAGCAGACTGATCAGGGCGACATGGCGCAGGGCGCGACGCCCAGAAGAGTCGGGGTCCGGCGCGTAGGGGCGACCGTCGTCGGCCATGGCATCATAGAGTTCGCGCCAGGCGGGCGCCAGTGCGGCGCCCAAGCGCGCCTGGGTGCGTGTCCAGGCCTGCAGCGCGGCTTGCGGATCCATCGGGTCGGTGCGCTCGATGACTTCGCGCAGGGCGGGCAGCGCCAGCAGGCGGGCCCGATACGCGGGTGACAGACTGCCATCGGCCAGCGCGGCGCGCCAGACGCTCAGCAAGGCGGCCAGATCGGACTCGGCACCCCCATTGCCGGAGGCGTCGATGTCAGCCTGCAAATGACGATGCGCCATTTCCTGGAGGGCGTCCCAGCGGGCAAAGGGATCCGGGTCCTTGCAGGCGAGCAGTGCCAGGTCGGACGCAGGGCGTTCGGTTTCGATGATGACCGGAGCGGAAAAGCCGCGCAGCAGCGACACCACGGGACGGTGCGCGATGTCGGTGAGCGTCCAGGTGTGGCTCGTTTCGCGCAATTCGAGGATCAGGGTGTCCAGCGCCCGGCCTTCCCAATGGATGGGCATGGGCCGGCCGGCCTCGTCCAGCAGGCCGATGGCGACGGGGATGTGCAGCGGCGGCTTGGGTGCCGGCCGGGCCAGACGGGTCTCCAGCCCGGCCGGTGCACAATGCTGGGTCAGCGTGATCTGGCAGGTGCGGGCTTGCGGGTCGTGGGTCACCTGCGCACGCACGCGCGGTGTGCCGGCCTGTGAATACCAGCGCCGGAAAATGGACAGATCATCGCCCGGATGCTGGCGGGCATAGACGAACTCCATCGCGTTGACGAAGTCATCGCAGGTGACTGCCTGGCCATCGTGACGCCGGAAATATTCGTCCATGCCGGCGCGAAAGCCGGCCTCGCCAAGCAAGGTGTGCTGCATGCGGATGACTTCTGCGCCCTTCTCGTAGACCGTGGCGGTGTAGAAATTGCCGATCTCCTGGTAGCTGTCGGGCCGGATGGGGTGCGCCATGGGGCCGGCGTCCTCCGGGAACTGGGCGATGCGCAGGGTGTGCACGTCATCGATGCGCTTGACTGCGCGCGCGCTGGCGGCTTCCTGCGGGGGCAGGCCGTCGGCCAGCATGTCGGCGGCAAATTCCTGTTCGCGAAAGACCGTCAGGCCTTCCTTCAGGGACAGCTGGAACCAGTCGCGGCAGGTCACGCGATTGCCCGTCCAGTTGTGAAAATATTCGTGGCCGATCACGGATTCAATGCCACGGTAGGCCGTGTCCGTGGCCGTGGCCGGATCGGCCAGCACATAGGCCGCATTGAAGACGTTCAAGCCCTTGTTTTCCATCGCGCCCATGTTGAAGTCGCGTGCCGCCACCACCATGAAGCGGTCCAGGTCCAGTTCGAGTCCGAAGCGCCGTTCATCCCAGTGCAGGGCACGTGCCAGGCAATCCAGTGCCCAGTGCGTCTGTTCGCGGCAACCACGATCGCTGTACACCTGCAGCAGCACGCTGCGACCGCTGCGGGTGATTTCGGTGCGTTCCACACAATCGAAATCCCCCGCCACCAGGGCAAACAGGTAGCAGGGCTTGGGGTGCGGGTCGTGCCACAGGGCCTGTTGGCGGCCATCGGGCAGGGGGGTGCTTTCGATCAGGTTGCCGTTGGACAGCAGCAGCGGGTAGGCGCCCGGTTCGGCGCGCAGCACGACTTCGTAGCGGGACATGACATCCGGGCGATCCGGGAACCAGGTGATGCGGCGAAAACCCTGTGCTTCGCACTGTGTGAACAGCTTGTCACCGGACACATACAGGCCCATCAGCTTGGTGTTGCGTGCCGGGTGGCACAGACTGGTGATGCGCACGGTAAAGGGGCGCCCATGGGCCGGTGGCGTCAGAAGCAAAGTGTCGGCATCGAGCAGGTACTCGTCGCTGCGCAGCGAACGCCCGTCGATCTGGAGCTCGACCAGTTCCAGCTCTTCGCCGTGCAGCACCAGGGATGCGCCGGCAACCGTGTCCGGGCCGGGTTCGAAATGCAGTTCCGATCGCACTCGGGTCGTCTCGGCGGCCAGGTCGAATTCCAGCCTGACCCGGGGGAGCTGATAGGGGTAAGGCGTATAGTCCTGGCGATGGATGGTCTGGGCGATGTCGGTGCGCATGGGGTCATTTCCGAATACTGGTTTGATGGCTTCATTGTAGTCGGCCATCCGGCGCTTGCCTGGCGGTTCCGTGCGTGCCATGGGCGGTATCGGTGTGCCATGGGTCCCATCGGCGTGTCACGAGCCGTATCCGTGTTCCATGGACCGCAGCGGCGCGCAGCGGGGTGTATCCGCCTGCAACTGCGGGCTTTCGAAACGCCGGGCCTGCGCCTATGATGGAATCATCAGCATGTTGTGAGACTTCTGCATGAACAAGCCTCTGTGTGCGGTAGGGCAGTGCCTGTCCCGTTGGTTTCTGGCAGCCGGCCTGGTGCTGGCGCTGGGGGGCTGCGCGTCGTCCTTTTCAGCGCAGGTCACGCGCTATCAGCAATGGCCCGCCCAGACATCTGGCGCGCAGTACTGGATCGAGCCCGAGGGGCCTCAGCATAATAATCTGCAGTTTCAGACCTACGCGGATACCGTGCGCGCGGCACTGGGCCCGACCGGCCTGGTCGAAGCGCAGTCCATGGCGCAGGCGCGCTTCATCGTGCACCTGGATTATGCCGGCACACAACAGCGCGTCTGGCGCCGGCAAATGGTCGACCCGTATTTCTATTCCGGGTTTTATTGGCCACAGTTTGGCTATTACCCCTACTGGGGCGGCATGGGGTTTGGGCCGATCATTGAATCCGTGCCCGAAGACGTATATCAGCTGAGCCTGAGGGTGCGCATCGACGATCAGACACAACAGGGGCGCGAAGTGTATCGCGCCACTGCCGTGGCCACCAGCAGGCGTGGCAACCTGGGGGCCGCCATGCCGTATCTGGCGCGCGCCGTATTCGACCAGTTTCCCGGCCGTAATGGCCAGGTGATCCAGGTGCGCTACCCGCTGCAATGATCCGTGAAACGTCAGGCGACAGGCGCTTCGATCAGGAAGGCTTCGCGCGGCGTACCGGCTGCTTCGGCTTCGGTGACCCAGCGCGGTGCCTTGCCGCGGCCCGTCCAGGTATCCTGGGTTTCCGGGTTGCGGTACTTGGGCGGAATCACGCGTTTTGCGACCGGCTTGGCAGCCGCGGCGGGCTTGTGCGTTGCGCTGCTGCGACCGGCGGATTTGTGGTTGAAGGCGGCAGTGATTTCTTCGGGCGTGATGTCGTATTCTCGCATCGACCGCACGATGGAGGCGATCATCGGTTTGCGCTGTTTGGCTTGCAGGGCTTGCATCTGTTTCTGGAGTTTCGAGATTTCTTTTTCGATACGGGATTTTTGCGATGTGTAGCTGGTGCGGGTCATTAATGGCTCCGTTTTGTTGGCCGATTCTTTGAGGTCTGAAATCCCCGGCGGGCTGATTGAACCGGCCGTGTGAACCAGGCTCACGGCACAGGGTTTTCAGGTTCGCTGGGTATTTTAATCAATATATGGCTCGTATGTCTCGGGATTCTGTGATAAATCGTCTGGTGGTGCCGACACCTGTGGATTCGCATGGGTCCGCAGCGCCTGCTGGCCACCCGATCGGTGCGGGGGATCTCTTGTCTGTCTGTGACAGAATTCAGATGTTTTCCGCCGGAATGTTTCCATCGAAATGTGAGGCTTCATGAAAGAGTCGACGCGTTCACTGCCGGTTGCGGCGGTTCAGATGGTGTCCGGGATGTCGCTTGCAGATAATCTGGAACAGGCGGCGCACTGGATCGCGTGTGCAGCAGAAGCAGGGGCCAGGCTGGTGGCATTGCCGGAATACTTCTGCTTCATGGGCCATCATGATGCCGACAAGCTGGCCGTGGCTGAATCGCCAGGCCAGGGCCCGATACAGGTCTTTCTGTCGGCCCAGGCCCGGCAGCATGGCATTTGGCTGGTCGGGGGGACTTTGCCCTTGCACAGTCCGGATCCACAGCGCATCTATAATGCGTGCCTGGTTCACGATCCTGATGGCCGCCTGTGCGCACGCTACGACAAGATCCATTTATTCGGCTTTCGCCGTGGCGAAGAATCTTATGATGAATCGCGGGCCATCCGGCCCGGCGACAACGTGCCCCAGACATTCGATCTGCCCTTTGGCCGCATCGCGCTGGCCATCTGCTACGACCTGCGCTTTCCCGAGTTCTTTCGGGCCCAGGGGGATGTGCGCCTGATGGTGCTGCCGGCCGCTTTTACCTGGACCACGGGTTCGGTACACTGGGAGGTGTTGCTGCGTGCGCGCGCCATTGAGAACCAGTGTTATGTGCTGGCCAGCGCCCAGGGCGGCACGCACGCCAACGGACGGCGCACCTGGGGGCATTCGATGCTGATCGACCCCTGGGGTGATGTGCTGGATTGTTTGCCCGAAGGCCCGGGGCTTGCCAGCGGGGTGCTGAATGCCGATCGCCTGGAGGCCGTGCGCCAGTCCCTGCCGGCCTTGCGCCATCGGGTCATGTGATGTTTCTGGATGAAGTCTGATGAAATTGATAGAACCGGGCCTGGATGCCCTGAATACTGCGCGTTCGCTGTTGCTGGATCCCTGGGGGCTGGACGAATCCCATCTGGCGCGTGCGCTGTCTGAAATTCATGCTCACCGGGTCGATTATGCCGACCTGTATTTCCAGTACAGCTGCTCCGAGGGCTGGAGCCTGGAAGAAGGCATTGTCAAGACTGGCAGTTTTTCCATCGATCAGGGTGTCGGGGTGCGCGCCGTCAGTGGTGAAAAGACGGCCTTCGCATATTCCGACAGCCTCTCGCCGGCGGCCTTGCTGTCCTCTGCCCAGGCCGTGCGGTCCATCGCCCGTCAGGGCGCCGGTCGCCGTCGCGTCCACGCCGGTGGCGATACGCCGCACCATCTGTATGCCGCCGTCAATCCGGTGGATTCGCTCAGCGCCCCGGACAAGGTCGCCCTGCTGGAGCGGCTGGAACGCATGGCGCGTGCCGCCGATCCGGAGATCATTCAGGTCATGGCGGGCCTGGCGGCTGAATATGACGTGATTCTGGTTGCGGGCAGCGATGGCCGGATGGTGGCCGATGTGCGCCCGCTGGTGCGTTTGTCGCTTACCGTGATTGCCGAACGCCAGGGCCGGCGTGAAATGGGCCATGGCGGTGGCGGCGGGCGCACGGGCCTGGCCTATTTCACCGACGAGATCCTGCGCAGCTATGTGGAACGGGCCGTGCACGAAGCGCGCGTCAACCTGGAGGCGCGTCCGGCGCCCGCCGGTCAGATGACCGTGGTGCTGGGTTCGGGCTGGCCCGGGATTTTGCTGCACGAAGCCGTCGGCCACGGGCTCGAGGGCGATTTCAACCGCAAGGGCTCCAGCCTGTTTTCCGGGCGTATCGGCGAGCAGGTTGCCTCGCGCGGGGTCACCGTGGTCGACGACGGTACCCTGGCCGACCGGCGCGGTTCCCTGAACGTGGATGACGAAGGCCACCCCACGCAGCACAATGTCCTGATCGAAGACGGCATTTTGCAGGGCTATATGCAGGATTCCCTGAACGCCCGCCTGATGAAGCAGGCGCCTACCGGCAACGGGCGGCGCGAATCCTATGCGCACCTGCCCATGCCTCGCATGACCAACACCTACATGCTGGCTGGCCAGGACGACCCCCGGGAAATCATCGAGTCCGTGGATCACGGCCTGTATGCCGTGAATTTCGGTGGCGGCCAGGTCGACATCACCAGCGGGAAATTCGTGTTTTCCGCATCCGAGGCGTACATGATCGAAAAGGGCCGCATCACGTATCCCGTGAAGGGTGCGACCCTGATCGGCAGCGGTCCCGACGCCATGAGCCGCATCGGCATGATCGGCAATGATCTGGCACTGGATTCGGGTGTGGGCACCTGCGGCAAGGAAGGGCAGAGCGTTCCGGTGGGCGTCGGCATGCCGACGCTGCGCATGGACGGCCTGACGGTGGGTGGCACGGCCTGACCGCGCCCGGGGGCCAGACGGACAGGAACGGGGACAGGGACAGGGCACAGGGGCAGGGCACGGGCGCGCGAGGATCGATGCGCGAAGACAGGCCTCAGGCAGATGCCGGGACCCGGGACCCGGTATCCGGCCCGCGCTATGCCATGTCCGTCTCGTGATCCGGCGGCCGGTTGAACACCTGGCGCAAATAGGCCAGAAAGGTTTCGTCCGTGCAGTGCACCTTGCCGGGGCTGTCCGGCAATTTGGCCGTGGGCATGCCGTTGCAATAGAACAGCTTCATCACGATGTTCAGGGGTTTGGGCCCCAGGTCATTGGTCAGATTGGTGCCTATGCCAAATGCCAGCTGGACGCGGTCGGCGAAATGCCGGTAGATCGACAGGGCCCGGGGCAGATTCAGTCCATCTGAAAACACGAAACGTTTGGTGGCCGGATCGATGCGCAGCTGCTGGTAATGTGCAATGGCCTGTTCGCCCCAGCGGATGGGGTCGCCGGAATCATGGCGCAGACCATCGAAGAGTTTGGCGAAATACAGATCAAAATCGGCCAGAAAGGCGTCCATGCCGACCACATCGGTCAGGGCGATGCCCAGATCGCCGCGGTATTCCTGGACCCAGTCTTCCAGCGCCGCACGCTGAAAATCCCGCAACTGGACCTTGCCGAAGGCCTGATAGGATTGCAGATATTCGTGCGCCATCGTGCCCACCGGAACCAGCCCCAGCGTTTTGGCCAGTGCCACATTGGACGTGCCTGTGATGACCTGCGGGACGGTCTGGCGCAATTGCTTCACGACTTCAGTCTGCCAGGTACGGGAAAATCGCCGGCGCAGGCCGAAATCCGAAATCTGCAGGGGAAAGCGCCGGACGGGCTCATTGGAGAATTCGTACAGCAGGCGGATTTTGTCCTGCAGGCGGCGGCGGCCTTCGGCCAGAATGTCGGGCGTCTGGTAGCGTCGAAAATAGAGCTCGTTGACGATGGCCAGCACGAAGATTTCGAAACCCATGACATGCACCTGCGGGCCCCGGGCCACGACGTGCAGGTCTTCGCCCTCTGTGCTGACCTGGATGAAGCGGCGCTGGAAATGGAAGAGCGACAGGAAGTCGACGAAATCCGTCTTGATGTAGCGCAGTTGTCGCAGATAATCCAGTTCGTCGTCGCGGTAGCGCAGCGAACACAGATGATCGATCTGGCGTTCGACTTCGGGGGCGAGTTCCGACAGGGGGTGTGCGGGACGTTCGCGGCAGATGAAGCGATACTCGGCCTGTGCGGCGGGATGGCGGTGCAACATGGTCTGCCACATCGTGAATTTGTACAGATCGGTGTCCAGCAGGGATTCGATCACTGGCTGGAAGGTATCGGTTGGCATGCGATGACAGTCCCATGGAGGATTGTGCGCAGCCCGGTTCATTCGAACGCGTGAACAGACCGGCCGGCACACGAAGTGGCGGGACTATGTTAACGGATTCGCACCATCGCACCAGAGGTCCGGATTTTCCGTTGCCCGAAAACACAAACGCCAACCGTGAGCGGTTGGCGTGATTGCGTGATTTCAACGATGTTCAATGGTGCCGGCTAGAGGAGTCGAACCCCCGACCTTCGCATTACGAATGCGCTGCTCTACCAACTGAGCTAAGCCGGCTGACAATCGGTGCTGGTGTGCGCGGTGCTGGTGTGCATCATGGGATGATCGAGTCAAAGCCCATACGACCCACCAAAGCCGACTATTATACATGGATTCAAATCACTCTGGAGCCAGACCATGTCAGCAGTTCCGGCCTTGTTGCTGTTGGCGGCGGTGCTGCCGTATGGGGCGGCATTGTCCGCAAAGCTGGGCGGTCGCGCCTTCGACAACAATAACCCGCGGGCGTGGCTGGCAGCGCAAGACGGCTGGCGTGCGCGGGCCAACGCGGCGCAGGCCAATCTGTTCGAAGGATTGCCGTTTTTTTATGCTGCGGTCCTGTACGCCCTGTACGCCGGTGCGTCGGCCGGCACGCTGGCCGGGTGGATGGCGGCCTGGGTGGCCTTGCGTGTGCTGTATGTGCTGGCGTATGTGCTGGGGCGCGGCACGGTGCGATCGATCATCTGGGGGGTGGCGTTTCTGGTGAACCTGGCGATCCTGTGGGCGTGATGGCTTCGCGTCTGGCAGCTTCGGATGTGGCGGCTTCGGATGTGGCGGCTTCGGATGTGGCGGCTTCGGATGTGGCAGCGGATGCGATGGCTGTCTGCGGGGCTGCTGCCCGCGCATCGTCCAGCCGCTCCGCGGCATTCTGGTTCAGCAGCACGGCACTGGGGAACAGATCCCAGCAGGCCATGAACAGGGCGGCGAACAGGGGCCCGATCACGAAACCGTTCAGGCCGAACACCGACAGGCCGCCCAGGGTGGAAATCAGCACCACATAGTCGGGCAGCTTGGTGTCCTTGCCCACCAGGATGGGGCGCAGCAGGTTGTCGATCAGGCCGATGACCAGCACGCCGAACAGCGTCAGGATGATGCCCTCGGCATAGGCGCCGGTCACCAGAAAATAGACGGCCACGGGCACCCAGATCAGAGATGCGCCGACTGCGGGCAGCAGTGACAGAAAGGCCATCAGCACGCCCCAGAACAGCGACCCCTGGATGCCCAGAAACGTGAACATCAGGCCGCCCAGCAGTCCCTGTGTGGCAGCGATGACGATATTGCCCTTTACCGTGGCGCGCACGACCGTGGCGAATTTCTGGAACAGATCGTGGCGATGAGCGTCTTCCAGGGGAACCAGGCTCTTCAGGCGCGGCACCAGCGCCGCGCCGTCGCGCAGCAGGAAAAACAGCAGGTACAGCATCACCCCCAGGCCGATGATGAACTGGAAGGTGTTCTGGCCGACATTGACGGCCTGCTTGGCCAGGAACTGGCTGGCCTGCAGCGCGCCGGTCGAGAGCTTTTCCCGGATGCTGAGCAGATCGCCCACGCCGAAGGAGTCCAGCCAGCCATGCACCGAGGGCGGCAGGGCAGCGATGATCTGTTCGTAGTAGTGCCCCAGGTTCAGCTGGCCCGTATTGATGCGGTTGTACATGCCGGCAACTTCTTTGGCGAGCGCGCCGGCGATGAAGATGAGTGGCAGGATCACGATCAGCGTGATGCACACCACCGTCAGGAACGCAGCCAGGTTGCGGTGCCTGCCCCCGAACAGGCGTGCCAGCAAGCGGTGCAGCGGGCTGAAGATGACCGCCAGCACGCCACCCCAGAAGATGGCCGCGTAAAAGGGTAGCAAAATGCTGATGAAGGCCACCGAGACGGCGGCCAGCAACAGCAGGAAACTGCGGAAATGGAGGGTCGACGTTTGCATGCGGTCGGTGGGGATGGCGATGGATCGTGGGTGGCGTCAGTGGCGCCGGGTGTTGCGAATCCGGTAGGCGATGACGACGATGATCAGGGCTGCCAGGGGCGCACCGGCCAGTAGCGCAGTGCGTGCCGACAGGTCCAGGCCCAGCGTGAGGATCGCCTGATAGAGCAGCTTGAACAGACTGAACAGATAATAGCTGATGGCGATGATGGACAGGCCTTCCACGGCCTTCTGGATCTTGATCTGGGTTTCGGCCCGCGTGCTCAGGCTTTGCAGGATCTGGCTGTTCTGTTCTTCCATTTCCACCTGAACCCGCGCCTGCAGCAAGTTGCCCAGATGCGCCACCGCTTCGGCGATGCGCGTCAGGCGCTGATCGGTGGAGGCACAATAGCGCACCGTGGGGCGAAAGCGCTGCGCGATGAAGGTGCCCAGCTGCTGACAGTCTCCGGTGCGGCTTTCGTGCAGTTCCGCAATGCGCTCGAACACCAGTTGCGCATAGGCTTCGGTGGCGCTGAAGCGCAAACGGGTGCGCGCGCGGGTCTGCGTGACCCGGGTCGACAGCCGGGTGATGCGTTCCAGCAAGGCCTTGATGTCGGGGGATTCCTGGCGTGCATTGGCGTCGGACAGCGTCACCAGTTCGCTTTCATACTGACGCAATTCCGTGGCCAGGGTGCGCGCCACCGGCAGTGTCAGCGAGGCCATCAGGCGGTAGGTTTCGATTTCAAGCAGGCGGCGCACCATGCGTCCCAGACGCCTGCCGTCCAACTGGCGATTGAGCACCAGCATGCGGTTCAGGCCGTTGCCGTTCAGGCGCAGGTCGCTCCAGACGGTGGCTTTGCCGCTGTCCAGGTCGGAACCGACCGGATCGTGAAAGCCGTAATCCTCGATCTGCCCCAACCAGGTGGCCGCCGATTCCACGCAGACTTGGTCGGCGTTGATGAGCAGGGTGCTGTGCACCTCTGCGATTTCGGCCAGAATCGGTGGCAGCGCTTGCCATGGGGCGGCGGGGGTGCCTGGCATGACGAGGGTCAGTGTCAGGAATTCTGTGTGCCGTTCCCATTTCAAGCGCGCGTTGCCGACCGGGAATTCACCCTGCGGCTGGGTCGGGTCCGCCAGCGCAATGTGCCGGTCACAGAGTGTCCCGATGATCAGCTGTGCTGCGTCGTCCTCGTCCAGAAAGGCCAGGTGAAAGACCTGAGCGGGCGCATTGAAGTACATCGACGGACGCGCATGGAGCTCGTTGTGCAGGGCGTGGCGGTGCGGGTGCATGCGGGCTGGACATGTGAAGGACGACAAACGAATAAGTTTATCGGAAGTTTTCAAGCACGACAGAAAAGATTCACGCTCACCCGAAGCGGTGAATCAGGTCTTTCCCGGGCGAGTGGACTGCATCGCCGACGACTCCGCCAGGGCGAATCGAGCCCTGCGAGCCCGATCAGAGGGTTTTTGGCTGGAACGGTCCCACGATCGAAGGGATTGCCCATTGAAAGAGACCCTCATGGCGAGGGTCTCTGACGGCGCGCTGCCAACAGATAGGACAGCGGGAATTGTTCATTGAGAGAGACCCTCGTGAAGAGGGTCTCTGCCGGCGGTGCTGCTATTGGCCGGGTTTGGTCGTGCTCGTGGTCGTGGTCTTGGGCGCTTTGTGGTGAGTCTTGCTGCTTTTCATGTGCTTGGCCGATGACTTCCTGTGGTGGGTCGCCGGCTTCTTTGCTTGCTGAGCCGCGGGTTGCGTCGGAGTGCTTGCCGTGCTGGCAGCAAAGGAGGGTGAAGCTGTGGCAAGGCCAAGCGCAGCCATCGAGCAGGCCGCCAGGAAGGCGATGCGGGAACGTGTCGTCATGACAGGGACTCCAGAGTATGCCCGGGCACCTGTGTGTCCGGGCGGGCGGAACGATCCACCTGGCGTTGAGATACGTTGGCAGGGGGAAGGTTCACTGGGCCCTGAGCCGGGTTGCTGCACCGATGGTAAGCGGATGTCACGACTGCAGAAGCGCCGGATCTGGACGCCTTCAATGGCCACGCGGCTGTCTGCGAGGATGTGGTTTGCCTGCGGATGCGTCTGCTTACGAGCTTGACGGCTGGCTGAATGGGCCGGGATAGACCACCGAGCCATCGGCACGGATGACGGCGCCCGGCGTCAGGCTGGCGGTGTCCAGGTGCCCAAGGCCCATGATGTGAACCACTGCCATCCCCTGCGCCAGCAGATAGTCGGCCACGATGCGCCGGTGGCAGCGCCACCAGACGGCTTCCGAGCACATGATGACGCAGCGTTGCGCCCGCGCGCGTGAGGTCAGTGTGTCCAGGCCCTGGTGAAATTCTGCCGTCAGTGCGTAGTCGGCGTAGTGATGAAAACTGTCGTTTTTCCAGAACCCGTTGACGTCGGGCGCCACGGTTTTCGATTTGCCGCGCAGGCCGCCCAGTGCAGCCAGGTGTTCGTACTCGATGTGTCGGGCCGCCAGCGCCGCCGGCAAGGTATCGCGGTTGTATTGAGGATTGGTTCGGGAACGCGGCACCGTGCGGATGTCGATGACGCGTTCGATGTGTGCCTGGCCCAGCAGGCTGCCGAAGGCGTCCAGATCGTGGGTGGAATGGCCGATGGTGTAGAGCACGGGCGTGGCGGACAGGGTGGTCATCTTGAATGACGGAAGCGTGCAAGCATTACTCATTCTGGCAGGTGCGCAGCGCCGTTGCATCCAGAATGGTGAACTCCCGCCCGCGTACCTGAATCAGTTGGCGGGCGCTCAGATCGTGCAGGATCCTGGAAAAATGCTGGGGCGTCAGGTTCAGCCGGGCGGCGATGGTGCCCTTGTTCACGGCAAGGCGAAAGGGCACGCCTTCCAGGCCGCGGGATTCACGCAGCAGGTAGCCGATGAGCCGCTGGTGGCCCGAGCGCACGGTGTAGGCACTCATGTCGCCCATCATCATGTACAGGTGATGGCTGAGGCTGGCCATGAACTGCCTCGCCAGGGGCGGATTGCGTTCCAGCTGCTCCAGCAGGACATCGCGCCGGATGGCCAGCAGCAGCGTGTCGCACAACGCTTCGGCCGTGAAGAGGTAATCGCGGCCCAGGAACATCAGTGCCTCGCCAAAGCTGTCGCCTGCGCTGACGATGCGCATGATGCGCTCGAGCCCCGAGGCTGCGGCCTGGCTGAGCTTGACCTGCCCGCGAACCACCAGATGCAGGCTGGTGCAGGGGTCGCCGCGATGGACAATGATTTCATTGCGCTGCGCCGGCACCTGGCGTGTGGCGCTGGCGATGAGGTCGAGGGTCTGTGCCGGCAAGCCCTGAAAGTACGGCGTCTGCGACAACAAGATGCGTGTGTGTTCGGCGCTGCCCGCGTCCGGCCCCTGCTTCGATGATCCCAACCTGCTGGCCGGCGTTTCGGCATCACCGCGCGGCGGTGCCTGCGGCGCTGGGTGAATCGGGTCTGGGTCATCCCCGCCGTGCGGAGCGGGGCGTATGCGTCGACGCGTGGTCACGGCGGCCTCCGGGGAATGCGGACGATGGTTCTTGCCTCCTGGCTCCGGTGTGCCGGGTTGCCGGGGCCTTGAGTCAGGCAGGGACGGCATCGTTATCCAGGGGCGTGTCTTGCGTTGGTCGGTGGACGCTTTCAGAGCCGCTCCAGCCCGATTTTGAGTCACGCATCACGATGTGCATGTCTCGATCGGACTCATTCATCGCTTCCACCACGTCCTTTACTCGCTGGTCTCCGTCTGCGTGTCGCGCGTAGATGAAGCGCATCATGGTATCGGCGAACCGTGGGATGTGACCGTTTTTTTCCCATGCGGCAATCGTTTGTTCGGTGCGCCCGATAGTGACACCGAGCCCTCGTTGAGACATCAGCAGGGCCATCCGGAGATATCTGAATTCTGCTCCGGTCAGATGCGACTTCTTGCGCACCAGAACCTTGCATATTGCGCGTGTAAGGCCCTCGACATCTGCGATGGATATGGCCTTGCCGTATGGTGTGTCAGTGATCTCGTACCCGTTAAGCAACCACACGTTACGGAGACCCCCGTCCGTAAAGTGATACATACTTATTCTCCAATTAAAAAGACTGTCACCACGTTGCACTCATTCGCACGTATGCACTTCAGTGCGACGACAACTGCTACCGGAACTCCGGCACAAAACCGCTCGACTCTGCAGTGCATGTCGCCAGTCTTCAAGTCGAGTTCAGGCTCGCGGTTGATGACCCCATTGCGCAGAACATCGAGCACTACGGCCATAGTGATGACGCGTTTGCGCATCTGCTGTTTCGCATGCTCGGTCCAGCGAATGTGGGAGCTGTCGCGCGCTACGCGGCGGATCGTGCGTTCCCAGTCAGATCTGCTCGATGCCATGGGAATATCATACCCATGATTTTCATAGGTACAGAAATTTATTATGTAACCTCGAAGCGGATCGAGCCTGCGAAACAGCAGATGCGCAAGCGCACAGAGCGCTGGCTGGCCGAAAACCGCGAGGCCATTGACGATCACCCCAGAAGCAAAAACGCCAAGCTCTTTGGAAGCTGGCGTAAATAATTGATGCTGCTGGTGTTTCTTGGCTCCCCGAGCAGGGCTCGAACCTGCGACCTGCGGATTAACAGTCCGTCGCTCTACCGACTGAGCTATCGGGGAACTGCGAAGAAGCGAAACTATAGCATATCCGTTTCCGCCTCGGCAATCAGTGCGCCGCGGCCGCGCTTCCCTTGCTGCCAACGGATGCCGACTTGGGCCGTGCCAGCCAGATCAGGCCGATCAGGGCCAGGAAAATCAGTGCCGAGGCAAAGAAAATGTCGGTGGCCGACTTCGTGTAGGCCTGCTGATTGATGACCTGGTTCAGCAGCCCGGCGCCGTGCTGCAGGTCCACGCCCCTGTCCTGCAGCGCGCTCATCAGATGGTCGAATGCAGGTTCTCCGGGCCGCGCGACTTCCGTCAGCTGGCCGTGATGCAGCGTGGCACGACTGTCCCACAGCGTGGTGGTGATCGAGGTGCCAAAGGCGCCGCACACCAGCCGGAAGAAATTGGTCAGGCCGGCTGCCGCCGGGATGCGATCGGGGCTCAGACCCGACAGGGAAATCGTCGTCAGCGGGATGAAGAAGGTGGCCATGGCCGCCCCCTGGATGAAGGTGGGCAGCATGATCTGATACAGGTCCACGTTCGTGTTGAACTGCGCGCGCATGTAGCTGATCAGTGCAAAGATCAGGAAGGCCACGGTCGCGATCAGGCGCGGATCGTGGCGCGCCAGCAGCTTGCCCACCACCGGCGACAGGATGATGGCCAGGATGCCGACCGGGGCCGACGCCACGCCCGCCCAGGTGGCGGTGTAGCCCATGGTGTTCTGCAACCACAGGGGCAGCAGCACCACCGTGCCGAAGAACACGCCATAGGCCACCGACAGGGCAATGGTGCCGGTCGTGAAATTGCGTTGCGCAAAGAGCGTCAGGTCGACCACCGGATGGGCCGCCGTCAGTTCCCAGATGATGAAATAGATGAAGGCCATCACCGAGACGACCGCCAGCCCCCAGATCAGCGGGCTGGCGAACCATTCCAGATCCTTGCCCTTGTCGAGCATGACCTGCAAGGCGCCGACCCAGACGATGAGCAGGAACAGGCCCATGCGGTCGATGGGCAGGCGCACGCGGTGCGTATCCCGGTTCTTGTATACCTGCCACGCGGCCCAGCCCGCCAGCAGCCCCACCGGCACATTGATGTAGAAAATCCACGACCAAGTGTAATTGTCTGAAATCCAGCCGCCCAGCAGTGGCCCGGCAATGGGTCCGACCAGAATGGTCATCGACCACAGGGCCAGGGCCATGCCCGCGCGTGCCCGCGGATAACTGGCCAGCATCAGGGACTGGGACAGCGGAATCATGGGGCCGGCCACGGCGCCTTGCACGACGCGGAAAAACACCAGGGATTCCAGCGACCAGGCAAAGCCGCACAACCAGGAACTGATCACGAACAGCATGACCGACAGCACGAACAGGCGCACCTGGCCAAAGCGCTGGGTGAGCCAGCCCGTGAGCGGGACGGTAATGGCGTTGGCCACGGCAAAGGACGTGATGACCCAGGTGCCCTGGGTGGCGCTCACGCCCAGATCACCGGCGATGGTCGGTATCGATACATTGGCGATGGAAGAATCCAGCACGTTCATGAAGACGGCCGCCGACAACGCGATCGTGCCGTAGGTGCGCAGTCGGCCTTCCAGCGGCGGGTAGCCGCCCGCCGGGGGCCGGGCGGCGGATGCGACGGGGCTGGCAGGGGCGCCAGGCGGCGTGTCCGCTGCGGGAGGCGGCGGCGCGTCAGGCCGCCGGGGTGGCGGGGCCTGCGGGCCGGTATCCAGGGTGAGCTGTCCAGCCGACATCAGAGGTTTTCCTGGATGATGCGCTGAATCATGGCATCGACCGCGGCCGGATCGTGGTCATAGACCGGTGTGCTCTGCACTGCATGGTCCGGGCTTGTCGCTGTGATGGGTGACACCGGCTGCCTGGTGGTCGTTGTCGTGGCAGGAGCTGCCGTCTGGCGGGGGGCTGCCTGGGCGCCCCCCGTCGTGGCGGTATCCGGTGACAGATCCACACGGACCGCCATGGACAGGCCCACCCGCAAGGGGTGCGCCTGCAGTTCCTGCGGGTTCAGACGGATGCGCACGGGCACCCGTTGAATGACCTTGACCCAGTTGCCGCTGGCGTTCTGTGCGGGCAGCAGGGCAAAGGCGCTGCCGCTGCCGGCGGACACGCCCACCACGGTGCCATGGTACGTGACCTGGCTGCCATACAGGTCGGACACCAGGGTGGCCTGCTGGCCCGGGTGCATCGCTTCGAGCTGGTTTTCCTTGAAGTTGGCTTCCACCCACAGGGCATCGAGTGGTACCAGCGTCATCAGCGGCGTGCCGGGCTGGATGCGCTGGCCGAGCTGCACGGAACGTTGCGCCACCATGCCGCTGATGGGTGCGAGTATGTGCGTGCGCTCATGGGCCAGCCAGGCCTGCCGGAGATGATCGGCGGCCTGCAGGACATCGGGGTGTGTGGCCACGGTGCTGCCCCGGGTCTGGGCCTGTTTGGTGCCCAGCCTGGCCCGGGCGGCCGCACTTCCGGCGCGCGCCTGGCCCAGGCCGGCCTGGGCCGATTTCACGGCCACCTCGGCGTGCAGCAGTTCCTCGCCGCTGACCCCGCCCGATGCGCGCAGCGCACTGCGGCGCTGCAGATCGTTCTGCGCCTTGTGCAGCTGGGTCTCGGCCTGTTCGACATTGGCCTGGCCGACCTCGACGTTGGCGGCCAGCGCATCATTTTGCACAAACAGGGTATGAGTGCGGCGTACCGTCTGGGCCAGGGCGGCCTGGGCCTGGGCCAGGGCGATCGCGGTGTCGCTGCCATCCAGGGCGACCAGGCGCACGCCGCGCGAGACGCGCTGGGTGTCCTCGGCACCGATGGCGATGACGGTACCGGGAATCTGGGCGCTGACCTGCACCAGGTCGCCATGCACGTAGGCGTCGTCGGTCGATTCGTAGTGGGAGGCGAAGATCAGCCACCACACGCCATACAGGATGCCAATCAGCAGAAAAATGCCTGTGGTCCCCAGTAACAGGCGTTTGCGAGTGGCTGAGGAGGGCTTGCGGGTTGCGTTCATGATGCAGCTCGAAACGGGATCAATGGGTGGGGGAGACCGCAAGGGTCGGGTTGGCGGTCGCAGCGTGCTCGAGCACGTAGCCGCCACCCAGCGCGGTGGCCAGCTGGACGTCCAGCAGGTAGGCCTGGGCGCGCAGGTCCGTCGTCTGGACGGTCTGCTTCAGGGCCTCGCTCTGGGCCATCAGGACCTGCACGAAGTCTCCCAACCCGCCCTTGTAGCGATCCAGGGCGATGTCATAGGCCGAGGTGATGGCCTTCAGACTGGCTTCCTGGTGGCGAATCTGTTCGTGCAGGGACTGGATCGAGGTGCTTGCGTCGGCGACTTCACGCAGGGCGGCCAGCACGGTTTCGTTGTAGCGGGCGATGGCTTCATCCCGTGCAGCACGGCTGCCGGCCAGCGTGGCATTCAACGCACCCGCATGGAAGATGGGCAGGGTGATGACGGGCCCGACGCCGTAATTTTCGCTGCCGCTGCGGATCAGCCGGTCCACGCCCAGGGACAGCAAGCCTGCCATGGCCGTCAGATTCACGTTGGGCAGGAAGTCGGCGCGTGCTGCCGAGACCTCCGCCCCGGCGGCTTCGGCCTGCAGGCGCGCCGCCACAATGTCGGCGCGCCGGCCCAGCAGGGCCATGGGCAGATGTTCGGGCACGCCGGGGGGCAGGGCCTGGCCGGTGCGCGGCTGCAACGGCGCCAGCTGTTCCGGCGACAAGCCCTGCAGCGCCGCCAGCCGGTTGTGCAGCAGCTTGACGTTGTTGCGTGCCTGGCTGAGCTGTACCTGGGCCGAGGAGACGGCCGAATCGGCCTGATCCACGTCCACCTGGGTGCCCAGGCCATTGCGGTAACGGTCGCGGGTGATGTCCAGGGCTTCCTGGAGCTTGCCGACGATGGACTGGATGGCGTCGGCCTGCGCCTGGGCGTCCTGCAGCTGGAAATAGGCCTGGGCCACGGCCGAGACCAGCAGCGTGCGGGCCTGCTGGCGCGCCGCCTGGGCCGCATCCGCGCGCCGCGACGCGGCCAGCGTCAGGGCGCGCTGCTTGCCCCACAGGTCCGGGTCGAAGTCCAGCGTCAGCTGCAGACCCGTGTCGGTGTCGTACGAGCCGCCCAGCGGTGGCGGATAGATGTAGTTTTCGCTGTAGCGCTGCCGGGTCAGGTGGTAGTGGGCATTGATCTGGGGCCATTGCACGGCGCGCGCACCGCGCGCGGCGGCCTGAGCCATGCGGACCCGCGCGGTGGCGACGTCCAGCGTCGGGCTGGAGGCCAGCGCCCGATCGATCAGGCCATCGAGCTGGGGGTCCTGGTAACGGGTCCACCAGTGGCTGGTGGGCCAGGGGATCGCGGTGTCGGCCTGCAGCCCCAGGGTTTGACCTTGCAGCGGCTGTACGGCGGGTGCGCCGGGGTCCATGGGGGCGCACGCGGCCAGGGCGAGGACGAACAACAGGGGAGGGATCGCTTTCATGCTGACAGCAAGCTGAATATTATTGATTGTGTCTGTATCTGCCTAGACAATTATAAACAGAGACAAAGTTTCGTATGGACATCAAATGACATCAAATCGGGTTCAGTGGGTGTGAAAAGAGTTGAAGTGTATGCGGATACTGCGGTTTCGCTGAGGCTCCGGTTACGGGCACACAGGCAGGCCGACCAGGAAAGCGCCCTGTGCAAGCGCGCTGGCCGGGGTCGCCCGGCTTGTCAATTGCCTCCCGGGTGCTCGGCGGCTTGCTGCAGATAGCATTCCCCGTTGCTGATCATGCGCTTGAGCAGGGCCAGCAGCATGCGGATCTCGTCTTCGGAAAAGCCCTGCAGGTGGATGTTCAGCGTGTCGGCGATGGCCGGCAGGATCTGGGCGGCCACCGTGCGTCCCGTGTCCGTGAGCACGACCTTCACCACGCGTCGATCCTCGGGTACCCGTTCGCGTTGCAGAAAGCCCTTGGCCTCCAGGCGGTCGAGCGTGCGGGTGATGGCGCCCGTGTCCACATTCATGGTGCGCGCCAGTTCCGCGGGGGTGTCGATGCCCTTGTGCAGAATCAGCATCAAGGGGCGCCATTGGCTGGCGGTCAGCCCCAGAGGGCTGGCACGCAGATCGATGACACGGTGCAAGAGGCTATGCAGCTGTTTGATGAGCAGACCGACGTTGCCGTCCGCGCCCAGTTCCGCCGGGTCGTCACCGTAAAAGCCTTCCGGGCGCACCGACGACTGCAGCGCCGCGGTGCCACATTCGGATGGCTTGGCCGGCGCAGCGGGGCGCACTGGCTGGAGGAAGTCCTGATCTTGCATCGTGGAATCTTATCACCTCAATATCTGACTAGGCAATAAGCGTAACAATCATAAGCGTAACAACCATCAAGACCAGTCTGACGGCGCACCCGCGTGGCCAGACCGGATGTTCAGGCGTGCGGTTCCGTGGTGGGCGCGATTTCCTTGCGGTGCACGTCATGGGTGGCAAAGCAGGATTCGGTGTCGGGTTTGGCCAGATAATGCGGCTGGGCCAGGGTGTTGCGGATGTCCTGCAGGCCGCAGGCCCAGTGTTCCTGCATGGTGGCCGGACCAAACTGGAAATCGCGGTAGTGCTGCTCGTAGGGCTTGTCGCGGTAGATCAGATGGATGACGTTGCTGCAGGCATTGCTGGCCAGCTTGTCGGCCTGGCGGCAGGCGGGATCGCTTTCCCGGATTTCGGCCGGCACCTGGTCCAGCACGCGGCGCAGCATGCGCTGCATCTTGCGGTGCGCGCGCATCTGCTCGGTGACCAGGCGCGTACGGCTGGAATAGCGGATGTCCTGAATGCGATCACCGACCTCGTTCATGTTGTGTGGCACCGGGCCGCGCGCCGACCAGAGGTCGACCTGAAACACCAGGGTGTCGCGCTCGGGTCTTTGTTGCAGCACCCTGGACAGCGGGGTGTTGGACACCAGGCCGCCATCCCAGTAGTGTTCGCCATCGATCTCGATGGCCGGGAATGCCGGCGGCAGCGCGCCCGAGGCCATGAAGTGCTCGGGCTGCAGACGGACCTCGCGGTTGTCGAAGTAGATGAAATTGCCGGTGCGCACGTTCACGGCGCCCACCGAGACATGCAGCCCGCCGTCGTTGATGCGATCGAAATCGCACAGGGCTTCCAGCGTGTCCTTCAGGGGACGGGTGTCGTAATGACCCACGCAGGACGGATCCAGCGATGCCGACAGGGCGGCCGGCGGAAAGCGCGGCCGGAAGAAGCCCTTTTGCCCGGCCAGCAGGGCGCTGCCCGCATGCATGGCGCCCATGACTTGGCGCGCCAGGTCATTGACCTGGAAGAGGCTCTGCTCCAGCGCGGGGTTGATGGTCTGACCAAAAAACGGCTGGCAGATGGTGTCCCAGAATTCACGCAGGCGCGCGACACGCCGTTCGATCGGGTTGCCCGCGATGATGGCGACATTGAGTGCGCCAATGGAAATGCCCGCCAGATCCGTCAGGTCCATGTTCACCTCATTCAGGCCCTCGAAGACCCCTGCCTGGTACGCGCCCAGCGCACCGCCGCCCTGCAGGACCAGGGCGCGTCGTTCATAGGCCTGTGCGGCGGTGTGGATGTGGGATGGGTCGGTGCCGGGCATGATCATGGACTCCTTGGGGTGGCCTGACTATCGTACTACCGCTTCCACGGTACTACCGGTTCCGTACTACCGCTTCCACGGTACTACCGCTTCTGCGCCAGCCCGGGGTTCCCGCGAGGCATTTCGTTCGTGAACAGGGACAGGCCGCGGGTCCTGACCTTGTCCTTGTGGCGAATGTAGAGCAGGGTGCGGTGCAGGGGGGGCAGGGGGGTGTCCAGCTCCGTCAGCGTGTGGTCGTCCAGCCATTCCGCCACGACATGCCGCGACAGGCAGCTGATTCCCATGCCGGCGGCCACCAGTCGTTTGATCGCCTCGGACTGGCCGAGTTCCATGACCGGCCCCAGGCTGCCCAGGTGGGGCAGCAGAAGCCGCTCCACCTCTTCCCGCGTACCGGAGCCGGCTTCGCGCAGCACCCATTGGGCCCGCCGCAATTGGTCCATGGTGACGGGCCCGGCGGCCAGCGGATGGCCGCTGGCCGCGAAGACGCACATGCGGTCCTGCAGCCAGGGGCTCAGGATGAGTTCGGGGTGGTGGCTGGGACCTTCGATCAGCCCGGCGTCCACCCGGAACGTACCCACGGCGTCCACGATGTCGGCGGTATTGGCCACCATCAGCTCGACGGTGGCGCCGGGGTGGCGCCGGTAAAAGCCCGCCAGCCAGGGTGGCAGCAGGTAGTTGCCGATCGTGGTGCTGGCGCCCAGGCGGATATGGATGCCGCTGTCGCCCGTGAACATCAATTGCATGTCCTGGGCACTATCGAGCATGGCGCGCGCGCGCGGCAGCAGCAGGCGGCCCTGCTCATTGAGCAGCAGCCTGCGGCCGATGCGGTCGAACAGTTTCGCGCTCAGCCCGTCCTCCAATGCAGCCAGGGCCTGGCTGGCCGCCGATTGGGTCAGGCCGATCCGCGCAGCCGCCGCCGTGGCGGATCCCAGGTCGGTGATGGTGATGAAAACTTCCAGTTCCCGCAGGCTGATTCGTAAGGCCATAATGTCTCTAATAAGATTCATTAATCATATATAGAAATATTATTTGATTTTCTTCTTGTTGTCAGCAAGGTATGGTTTGTCTGCAACCCGGGCGCCCGTGGCGGGCGATCGGCAACACTCGGTAGACAGGCGGTTATCATGACTTCACTTGCACAACGCTTCCTGGGCCAGGCATTCGCCCCATACTTCGCGCGGCTCATCCCCGGGCTGGCGCTGACCCTGGCGCTGGCCGTCGGGGCGGGCTGGCTGGCAGACGTACCGGCGCTCAGCCAGATGGGCGTGTCGGCCCTGACGCTGGCCATCGTCGGCGGCATGATCCTGGGCAACACGCTGTACCCGGTCCTGGCGCCTGCCTGCCATCCCGGCATCGGGTTTTCCAAGGCGAAACTGTTGCGCCTGGGCATCATCCTGTATGGTTTCAAGCTGACGTTCCAGGACATCGCCTCGGTCGGCATGACCGGGATCACCATCGACGCGGTGGTGCTGACCTCTACATTCATGCTGGCCTTCTGGATCGGTCACCGCAAGCTCGGGATGGACGAGCAGAGCGTGATCCTGATCGGCGCCGGCAGCTCGATCTGCGGCGCGGCGGCGGTGCTGGCGACCGAGCCCGTCCTGAAGGCCCATGCCGAAAAGGTGACGGTCGCTGTGGCCACCGTGGTGGTTTTCGGCACGCTGGGCATGTTCCTGTATCCCGTCCTGTACTCGCTGGTCAAGCCGCTGGGGCTGAGCGAATTTGCCTATGGCATCTTCACGGGCTCCACCGTGCACGAGGTCGCCCAGGTCGTGGCCGCGGGGCGCGCGGTGAGCGAAGTCGCGGCCACCAGCGCCGTCATCACCAAGATGATCCGGGTCATGATGCTGGCCCCGTTCCTGATCATTCTGGCGGCCTGGCTGATGCGCCGGCATAGTGGTGGGAGCCAGGCGGGCGCCAAACGCCGCATCGCGATTCCCTGGTTCGCGGTGGCGTTCGTGGCCATGGCGGGCTTCAATTCCCTGCACTTGCTGCCGCAGGCTGTGGTGGCCCAGCTCGTCGCGCTGGACAATCTGGTCCTGGCCATGGCCATGGCCGCGCTGGGTCTGACGACGCACGCCTCGGCCATCCGCCAGGCCGGCGCGCGCCCGCTGCTGCTGGCGACGATTCTGTTCGGCTGGCTGCTGACGGGCGGGGCGCTGATCAACTACGGCGTGACATGGCTGTTGCACTGAACCGGTGCCCTGATGCGGCCCCGGGAAACAGCCGGAGCATGTCGCGCCGGGGTTACAGCATCGAGAACCACGATGCCGAATCGTGGCTGATGGCGACGCCGACAATGTAGGCGAAGACCGCCACGGCGATCAGGGCCGCCGTCAGGCGGCTCTTTTTCGTGCGGCCTCGTTTGATGGCAATGGTGCCCACGCCGATATAGACGAACAGCAGCACGATCTTGGTCAGGATCCAGGGCTGGTTGGGCCCGATCATGGCGGCCAGGATCACGCCGCAGGTAAGCAGCACCGTGTCGATGACGTGCGGCACGATGCGTACCAGGCGGTGCTGCAGCAGGGACGAGCCCGTCACGGACCACCACGAACGGATGATGAACAGGGTGATGCTCAGGACCACGGCTGTCACGTGCAGGTGCTTGATGGGAAAGTAGTAATTCGACATGGATTTCAGCTATCCGGGCAAGGCTGGGGGCGCAAGCGAGTGTACCGTATCCGCCGCTGCGACCCGGCAAAACCCCGCCGGCCGGGTCAGGCTCATGGCCTTGGCGCTCAGATCGGCGACAGGGTCCAGCCGCCCCCTTCACCCTGAAGCATCAATTCGGTGCCGTGGTGCCGGCGCAGCGTGCTGCGGTGCCCCACGCTGACCAGCCGGGTGTGCGGCAGCTGCTCGCGCAGCAGCCGGTACATGGTGTCCTCCAGGCCCTCATCCATGGCCGAGGTGGCTTCATCCAGAAAGGCGGCCTCGGGGCGTGCGATCAGCAGCCGCCCGAAGGCCAGGCGCTGTTGTTCCCCGAGCGACAGGATGCGGCTCCAGTCATCCTCGACATCGAGCTTGTCGTGCAGATGCCCCAGGTGTATCAGATCCAGGATGGCCTCGTCGCTGCCGGGCTCGTTGCCATTGACCGGCTGCGGGTAGTGCAGCGCCTGGCGCAGGGTGCCAAGGGGCAAATACGGTTTCTGGGCCAGGAACAGTGCGCTCTCCTGCGGGCGGATGATCTCGCCCGAGCCGTAGGGCCAGATGCCTGCAATCATGCGCAGCAAGGTCGTCTTGCCGGCGCCGGACGGGCCGCGCACCAGCAGCGGCAGGGCCGGGACCACTTCCAGATTCAAGTCCTTCAGCAGGGCCTGGCCGTCGGGGCGGCAGACCGTGACATCACGCAACGCCAGGCGGCTGCCGTCCTGCAGTGTCTGTGGCAGCGCCATGTGCTGCGCGGTGTCGATGACCTCGTCGAAACCGGTCAGACGATCGAGCGTGGCGCGATAGGTGGCGAAGCTGTCGTAGACGTTGCGGAAGAAGGACAGATTGTCCTGCAGCCGGCCGAAGGCCTGGGCCGTCTGGATCAGGTCGCCCAGGCTGATCTGCTTGGAAAAGAATCGCGCAGCCTGGATGATGAAGGGAAACACGACCGCGGTCTGGGTGACCATGAAGTTGAAACCCAGGAATTTCAGGGACCGGTAAATGATGTCCCAGGCATTGCCGATCACCTGGGTGAACCAGTGCCGCAGGGTGCGGCCCTCGACGCGCTCGCCGCGGTAAAAGGCGATGCTCTCGGCATATTCGCGCACCCGCACGAGGGCATAACGGTAATCGGCGTTCAGTTTCTCGTTCAGGAAGTTCAGGCGGATCAGCGGTTTGCCGATCCAGATCGCCAGCACGGTCGCCAGAAAGACATAAATGAAGACCAGAAACACCATGGCCCGTGGAATATCGTGGCCAAACACCGTCATCGGACCCGACAGGTTCCACAGTATGACCGTGAAGGCGATGGTGGAAACCAGTGCGTTGACCAGCCCCACGGCCAGCGTGACCGAGGTCGTGGCAAAGCTGGTGACATCCTGCTGGATTCGCTGATCCGGGTTGTCGGCCAGGTGACTGAGCGACTGCGAGCGGTAATACGCCTGCTGCTCCATCCAGCGCGTCAGCAGGTGTTCGTTGAGCCATTCGCGCCAGTGCACCACAAAGGCTTGCTGGACGTAAAAGTCGAACAGCGAGCGCACCACGTGCACCGCGGCCAGTATGGCAAACAGCAGCATCGCGGCCCAGAACCCGGGTGCGTCCAGGGCCTGCAGGGCGCTGTACATGGTGTTGTACCAATTGGAAAACAGCACATCCAGGCGCACGGCGGCCAGCGTCAGCAACAGGATCAGTGCCACGACCGCGACGGGTCGCCAGTTGCGCCGCGGGGAAAAGAATGCGGCGCTCAGGTGCCAGAACTGCCGGCCCCACCGAGTAAAGCGTGTCAGGGCCCAGGTGGCGGCGGCACCCGCCAGAAGGGTCAGCACATAAGCTTTCACCAGCCACAGGCCACTCTCGATCAGGGTGTCTTGCCATTGCATGGTTCTTTTTGCATCCTTTCCGGGGGATCAGGGAAGCCCGTCGATTGCAGGCCCGGGCGTGGGCATTGTAGGTTGGATGGGGTGGGCCCGAAAAGGTTTCCCGCCGTGATCCTGGCAAAGCGCCGTCATGTTCGCGTCTTCAGGCCCAGACGGCGTGCCAGCTTGTGCAGATTGCTGGGATCCAGTCCCAGTGCGCGCGCGGCCTGGGCCCAGTTCTCGTTGGTGGCGGCCAGGGCCAGGCGGATGGCCTGGCGCTGACAGATTTCCACACTGGTGCGCAGGGCGGGGATCTGTGCGACAGTCACCGCTGCGCCGGCCCCGGTCGCGCCTGCGACCCCGGCCGCCGACCCTGCATCCGCTGCGGGGTCGGCGCCGTCCGGATCGGGCGATTCGGGTGCCACGTCGAGATCGAGCAATTCCGGTCCGATTGTCAGGACCTGATCGCGCGAGGCGCCACGGCTGAGCATCTTCAGCGCGGCCCGGCTGATGACGTGCTCCAGTTCGCGCACATTGCCTGGCCAGGGATATTGGCGCAGCGCCTTCTCGGCGCTGTAGGACAGCCTGACACCGCGCAGCCCCAGGCGCGCCCGATTGAATTCCAGAAAATGCCCGGCCAGGATGAGGACATCGCGATCGCGTTCGCGCAGCGGCGGGATGGGAATGGGGTAGACCGACAGGCGATGGTACAGGTCTGCGCGAAACAGCCCGGCCTGCGTATTGGCCTTCAGGTCGCGATTGGTGGCCGCGATGATGCGCACGTCCGTCTTGATGGTCTGGTCGGTGCCCAGGCGCTGGATCTCGCCATTTTGCAGCACGCGCAGCAGTTTGGCCTGCAGGCTGAGCGGCAGTTCGCCGACCTCGTCCAGGAACAGGGTGCCCCCCTGGGCAGCCTCGAAGCGGCCCGGGCGGTCCGAGGTGGCGCCGGAAAAGGCGCCGCGCACATGCCCGAACAATTCGCTCTCTGCCAGGGATTCCGGCAGGGCGGCGCAATTGACCTGGATCATCGGCTGTCGGCTGCGGCGCGAGCGCCGATGCAGGCGTCGCGCAAAAAGCTCCTTGCCCACACCGGTTTCACCCAGCAGCAGAATCGGCAGATCGGAATCCGCCACCAGGTCCAGTTCGTTCAGCAAGGACTGAATGGCCTCGCTGTGGCCCAGGATCTCGCTGGCTTCGCCGATGCGCTCGATGCCCTGCTGGGAACTGCCCAGCAAGCGCAACTGGCGGATTTCGCGTTCCAGGTCCGTCAGGCGCACGGCAGCCTGCAGGATCAGGCCCAGTTGTCGCAGGCGGGTGCGGGCTGCCTCGTCGAAGGTGCCTGTGGTCAGCGCATCCAGCGTCATGATGCCCCAGGGCCGATCCTGCTGGTAGAGCGTCATGCCCATGCAGTCGTGGACCGGCAGGGGTGACCCCTTGCGATCGTCCATCAGGCCATCGTAGGGATCGGGCAGCACGCTGCCGGGTTCAAACCACGTGGGCTCGCGCCGCGACAGAATGGTCGCAAAGCGCGGATGCTGGGCCACGATGAAGCGTCGCCCCAGGGCTTCGTGCGCCAGGCCTGCGGCGGCAACCAATTGCAGCGTGCCGGCCGCGTCAAGCATCAGCAGGCCGACGGCGTCACAGAAAAAAGTCTGGCGAATGGCCGTGGTGGCGCGTTGCAGGCGGACCCCATCAGGCAGGTCGGAGGCCAGATCCTCGAGCAGAGTGGTTTCCATGCAAGTGATTTATACCATCTAAGGGTCATTTGTACCCTGGAGCGGGCGGTGAATCATACCCTATTTGATTTATATCAGTACTTTCCCTAGGTATCGCTAGTTGGCACGCTTATTGCTTGATAAGAATTGAAGTGAAAACGGTGGCGCCAATCGGCGTCGTGTGCGGACAACTCGCAGCTGCAGAAGGAGCGCAGAATGGGTGAGTACAAGAAGTTGTGGTGGACGCTGATCGGCGTTCTGTTGGTAGCCTTTGCCGTGTTGGGGTGGATGGGCAAGGAAGTCTATAACCACGCGCCCCCCATCCCCGAGCAGGTGGTGACGGCGGACGGTCAGGTCCTGATGACCCATGAGCAGATCCTGGACGGTCAGAGTGCGTGGCAGCGGGCTGGCGGCATGACGGTGGGGTCGATCCTGGGCCACGGTGCGTATCAGGCCCCGGACTGGACCGCCGACTGGCTGCACCGCGAACTGACGGCCTGGCTGGATCTGGCGGCGCGCGAGCAGTTCGGCCTGAATTTTGCCCAGCTGGATGCGGACCGTCAGATGGTGCTCGAGCACCATCTGAAGCAGGAATACCGGCACAACACGTACGATGCCGCCACGGGCGTGATGACGGTGTCCGGGCGCCGCGCACAAGCCATTGCGCAGACCGCCGCCTACTACGACAAACTGTTCGGCGACGACCCTGCGCTGCGTCCGAGCCGGGTGCACTTTGCCATGAAGGAAGCGACCCTGCCGCTGGCTCAAGAACGTGCACGGCTGGCCAATTTCTTCTTCTGGACGTCCTGGGTCGCCTCGGCCGATCGCCCGGGCACCAGCGCCACCTATACCAACAACTGGCCGCACGAACCCCTGATCGATAACGTTCCGACGGCCGAAAACATCATGTGGTCGATTGCCAGCGTGGTCATCCTGATCGCCGGGGTGGGCCTGCTGGTCTGGGCCTGGGCGTTCACACGCAAGGAAGAAGAAGACGTGCCGGCTCCGGCACGCGACCCGATCCTGCAGATCCCGTTGTCGCCGTCGCAGCGTGCGCTGGGCAAATACCTGTTCCTGGTGGTCGCCCTGTTCGTGACGCAGATCTTCATCGGCGGCTTCACGGCCCACTACACGGTCGAAGGGCAGACCTTCTACGGCATCAACGTCTCGGAATGGCTGCCGTATTCGCTGGTGCGCACCTGGCACATCCAGGCGGCACTGTTCTGGATTGCCACGGGCTTTCTGGCTGCCGGCCTGTTCCTGGTGCCGATCCTGAATGGCGGCAAGGATCCGAAGCATCAGAAGCTGGGCGTCGACATTCTGTTTTGGGCGCTGATCGTGGTGGTCGTGGGCTCGTTCACGGGCAATTTTGCCGCGATCGCTCACCTGCTGCCGGCCGACTGGAGCTTCTGGCTCGGTCATCAGGGCTATGAGTACGTGGAACTGGGCCGCCTCTGGCAGATCGGCAAATTCCTGGGCATTGTGTTCTGGCTGTTCCTGATGCTGCGCGGGATCGTGCCGGCGCTCCGGCAGAAGGGCGACAAGAATCTGCTGGCCCTGTTCAGCGCCTCGGTGATCTGCATCGGCCTGTTCTACGGTGCCGGCCTGGCCTATGGCGAAAAGACGAACATCACCATCATGGAGTACTGGCGCTGGTGGGTGGTGCACCTGTGGGTCGAAGGCTTCTTCGAAGTGTTCGCCACGGCGGCCCTGGCCTTCATCTTCTCCACCATGGGCCTGGTGTCCAGGCGTTCTGCGACGACTGCCAGCCTGGCCGCTGCGGTGTTGTTCATGCTGGGGGGGACCCCGGGCACCATGCATCACCTGTACTTCTCGGGCACCACCACGCCCATCATGGCGATCGGCGCTGCGTTCAGTGCGCTGGAAGTCGTGCCGCTGGTCGTGCTGGGCTATGAGGCCTGGGAAAACTGGCGCCTGAAGTCCCGTGCGCCGTGGATGGAAAACCTGCGCTGGCCGCTGAAGTTCTTCGTCTGCGTGGCGTTCTGGAACATGTTCGGCGCCGGCGTGTTCGGCTTCATGGTCAATCCGCCCATTGCGCTGTATTACATTCAGGGCCTGAACACCACGGCGGTGCATGCCCACGCGGCGCTGTTCGGGGTCTATGGCTTCCTGGCGCTGGGCTTCACCCTGTTCGTGCTGCGCTATGTCCGCCCGAACATGCAGTTCAACGACGGCTTGATGAACACCGCTTTCTGGTGCATGAACATTGGTCTGGTCATGATGATCGTGCTGAGCCTGCTGCCCATCGGCCTGATGCAGTTCCATGCCAGCGTCAGCGTGGGCACGTGGTGGGCGCGCGGCGAAACCTTCATGCAGCAGGACATCCTGCAGACCCTGCGCTGGACACGCACCTTTGGTGACGTGGTCTTCATCATCGGCGGCCTGGGGGTGATGTGGCAGGTGGTCACGGCCCTGTTCGATACCCGCTCCGCCCCGGCGATGGATGCCGGCCTGGTGGCCCAGCGCGGCTGAGCTGCGCCGCAAGGCGATCCCTTCGGGGAGCCCTTGCAGTGCCCGGCGCCCGAAACGGGGGTTGCGGCACCGGCCCGCCGCGCATGGGGCGGGCCATTTTTCTGCTGGCCCCCCTGATCCGTCGATCAGGGGGGCCATTCATCAGACTGCAGCATCATCGTTTCAACACTCGGGGAGCCGTCCGTCAGACCCTGCCGGCTTTGTGCCAGGACTCGGGGGAGCCGTTGATCAAACGCCGATGTCTTCGTTCCAGAGGTCGGGCTTTTCCTCCATGAACTGACGCATGAGCGCCAGGCAGTCCGCATCCTGAAGGACTTCCAGCTCCACCCCGCGCGAGCGCAGCAAAGCTTCTTCGCCCGTGAAGGACTGGTTTTCCCCGATGACCACGCGCGGGATGCCGTACAGCAGGATCGCCCCGCTGCACATCGCGCACGGCGAAAGGGTCGTGTAGAGCACGGCTTCGCGGTAGACTGCCGCCGGCTGGCGGCCGGCGTTCTCCAGTGCATCCATTTCACCGTGCAGGATGGCACTGCCCTCTTGCACGCGGCGATTGTGGCCGCGGCCAATGATCTGCCCCTGGTGTTCAATCACGCAACCGATCGGGATGCCGCCTTCGGCGCGGCCCTTGCGAGCTTCCTCGATGGCCGCCTGCATGAATGGATTCATTTTTTGTCCTCCTTCTGGTGCCGGCTTGAAGCGTCCGGCTCGTGGGTGAGTGGTTTTGGGTATTTTTTGCGTTCCGGTCGAGCATGACGAGGCCCCAGGCATGATACGGCCTTTACCGCCAGTCAGCCGACCGGGGCTGACGCGATGTCCCCGACTGCGTGCGCCGGCCTGCCTCACGCCCCCTGGGCGGCACGGGTCTGCCGGCGTGCGCTCAGCGCCCCCAGGACAAATGTCAGCGCCAGCGTGGGCAGCGCGCTGCCATATTCGGGCGCCCATTGGGCCAGCGCGTGATAGCAGACGATGCCCAGCAGCCAGATCAGGGCGGGTGCCGCATGGATGGCCCGCGGGGCATCCCCCAGGCGCTCGGGCTGTGCACCCAGGCGTCCCAGGATGGTGCCGAACAGCGGCACGAAAACCGAGCTCAGGGTCAGCAGGAATGGCTCCAGGGAACGCATCGGCAGCACCATGGCGAGCACGATGGACACAGCCGCCAGAATCGTGCCCCAGGTGCGCAGGCCCGGCTGTGACAACAGGCTGTGGGCCGACACGGACCCCGAATACAGGTCACCGTAGGTATTGTCCAGTTCGTCGACCAGAATCAGGCCCAGGGCCACCAGGCCGCCTTGCGCCAGCAACAGGGCGCCGACCATGTCGATGTCCGGGCCCGTGACCGTGATGACCAGCACCCCGAGGGCATAACACCAGATGTTCGCGATCGTATAGCCCAGCCACGTGCCGCCCAGTGCACCGCTGCTGCTGCGGCCGTGGCGGGCATAGTCGGCCACCAGCGGCAGCCACGACACCGGCATGGCAATCACCAGGTCCAGTGCCTGAAAGGTGTTCATGCTGCCGTCCCCCGCGCGCTGCCACAGGGCCTGCAGACCCTGCGTGTCGAGCTTCAGGGTGAACTGGGCCGTCAGCCAGATGAGCGACAGAATCACCAGCGGCAGCCCGATGCGGCTGACGATGCGGCGCACCAGGGTGATCATCGAGCCGCGCAGCAGCGCCAGCACGATCAGGCCCCATAACAGGGTGGGCAGCACCAGGCCCACGTCCACGCCCAGGGCCTGGCGGCCGATGGCGCGCGTGCCGTCGCGCATGATGACCAGCTCGAAGGTGGCCCAGCCCAGCAACTGGACGACATTGAGCAGCACGGGCAGACGCGCGAACTGCCGGCCGTAGACCGCATGAATCAAGCCGGCGCTGGACAGGCCGCTTGCGCAACCGATCCGGGCGACCCAGGCCAGCAGCCCGGCCCCCAGGACCGACCCGGCGATGACGGCCAGCAGCGCATCACGCGTGCCCAGCGCCGGCACCAGATAGGCGCCCACCTGCATCACCAGCAGTCCGACGCCCAGGCTGAACCACAGGGCGGCGTGCTCGTGCCAGCCAAACACGCGTTCGCCGGCGGGCACGGCGGTGAAATGGGCCTCGGCGGACCTGACGATGGTCGTGCCCGCACTGCTGGCGGGCGAGCTGGAAGAAGCGGGGCGGGTTGTCATGGTACGCCTGTCGGTAAAGGCAGGTGGCAGGCGCGAGCGACGGGAAAGCTGTCGCTGTGGCGAGCTGCTTTCCTGCGCGAGGATGATCTCAATCAGGTTCGAAGGGACTGTCTCAGCCGCCGTGGCGGCACCCCCAGCTGGGCTCGAAAAAATGGCTAAGCCCTTGCATTCTAGGAGGATGCCGTCTGGCGGGCAAGCCCGCATCACAGCCCGTATCACATGTTGCGCTGCGACATCACCTAAGGCGGCGGTCAGGTCCCGAGGTGATCATCCCATTATAATTTCATGCACATTTCATAGGACTCATCATGTTTGCTGTACAAGACGCCTGGAAAGCCGGGCTGTGGGCGCCGCGTCACTGGGCGGGCAACATTGTTGCCGGCCTGATCGTGGGGGTGGTGGCGCTGCCGCTGGCCATGGCCTTCGCGATTGCCTCCGGGGTCAAGCCGGAGCAGGGTCTGTACACCGCCATCGTGGCCGGGATCGTCGTATCCTTGTTCGGCGGCAGCCGGGTCCAGATCGCCGGCCCGACTGGCGCCTTCATCGTCATTCTGTCGGGCATCGTCGCGCAATACGGGGTCGACGGCCTGCAGCTGGCCACGCTGATGGCGGGGCTGATCCTGTTCGCATTCGGCATGGCCCGACTGGGCGGCGTGATCCGCTACATTCCCTTGCCGGTGATCCTGGGGTTCACCGCCGGCATCGGGGTGATCATCTGGGTGGGGCAATGGCAGTCCTTTTTCGGTTTGCCGGCCGTCGTTGGCCAGCACTTCCATGAAAAACTCTGGTTTCTGATTCAGTCCCTGCCGCACCTCGATCCGATCACCACCGCGTTTGGCGCGGGTTCGCTGGCATTGGTGCTGTTGCCGCAGCGTGTGCGCGCCCTGCAAAAGATTCCGGGCCCCCTGCTGGCCCTGATCCTGGCCACCGTGATGCAGGGCGTTTTTCAATTTCCGCAGCTTGCCACGATCGGCAGCACGTTCGGGGAATTGCCGCGTGGCCTGCCGATGCCGCGCTGGCCCGACTGGACGCTGGGGCAGATGGTGTCGCTGATCGGCCCGGCTTTTGCCATCGCCATGCTGGGCGCCATTGAATCCCTGCTGTCGGCGGTCGTGGCCGATGGCATGGCAAAGACGCGGCATGACTCGAATGCGGAACTCATCGGGCAGGGGCTGGCCAATGTGCTCAGCCCCTTGTTTGGCGGCATCGCCGCCACCGGGGCGATCGCCCGCACCGCCACAAACATCCGCAGCGGCGGCACCTCGCCACTGGCAGGCGTCGTGCATGCGCTGGTGCTGCTCCTGGTGCTGCTGGTGCTTGCGCCCCTGGCGCACAATGTGCCCCTGGCCACGCTGGCGGCGATTCTGTTCGTCGTCGCCTGGAACATGAGCGAGGCACACCGGGTCATGCACCTGGTGCGCCGCGCGCCGCGCGCGGATGTCGCCATTCTGGCCATCACGTTCACGCTGACGGTCTTTGCCGACCTGGTCGTGGCCGTCAACATCGGCATCATTCTGGCCATCTTCCAGTTTTTGCGGCGCATGGCGGCCAGCGTCAGCGTCACGCCCGTCGCGCTGGCCCGCCTGCCCGATGCGCCCGCGGCCGATGGTCCGAACACCGTGCGCGCACTCCGGGTTCAGGGCCCGCTCTTCTTTGCCGCCATCGAAACCCTGCGCACGGCACTCGAAACGCACCGTGCGCCCGTGATCATGCTGTGTCTGGACCAGGTGCCGTTTGCCGACGCCACGGCGCTGCAGTTGATCGATGATCAGATCGTTGCTGCGCACGCGGCTGGCACGCGCATCGTGTTGTGCGGCCTGAACGGCCGCATCCGCGCCAAGCTCGGTCGCATGGGCACCCTGGCGCGTCTGGGCAGCGGCGAAAGTCAGCCGGATCTGGCCACGGCGCTTGCCCTGCATGGGCTGCAAGTGGCCACGGGCGCCGCCCGGCAACCGCGGCCGCCCGAGGGCCCCCAGCCCGCGCAGCCAGGCGCTCCCGCAGCCAAGCCCAAATCTGTGACGGCGCGCGTCTGAGCCGCCTTGGTTGCGGCTTTTCCAGCGCCCGAGTTCGATCCTCCATCAGGGCCCTCTGAGCCAGTCGGGTGATCAGAGGGCCCCTGGAAGCGATCAGCGCCGACGCGAGGGCGGCGCCCCGGGCGTCCACTGGACGTGATGCTGCGCCAGGTATTCGCGGATCAGGTGCCGCACCACTTGCGAGGGTGTCAGGTCCTGGGCGGCACAGAGCTGCTCGAAGGCCTTTTTCTTGTTCGGGTCGACCAGCACGGTCAGGCGGGCTGTCTTTTTTTCCAGGGAAGTTCGGGTCATTCGTGCGGTCTCGATCGTGCCAGTGCCTGTGCTGCCAGCGGTGGGCTGGCCAACAGGGCTTGCTTCAGGTGTCTCTGCAACGCGGCCACAAAGCCCGCCCGGCAGGCGGGCGGCAGCAGCCGATCCAGAGACGCGATCCTGGCTGCCTCATAGCGGCGCGGTGAATCCAGCGCGATTTCCAGTGCATTGGCGCGTGTCGTCAGGACCTGCGGATCGCATTGGACCAGGATCACAGCATGAACCAGCCCCACGTGATGATCCGGCGGGTGGCCGGGGATGCGTCGCCAGAGCTGTGCCGTGCCGGCAATCTTGCGCGTGGGTGCGGACACCGCCAGATTGTAGCGGCCATCACAAAAGGAGCCGGCCACGGGCCGGGTGTCCGATTCGATGCCGAAGGCCCGCAACGCCGTGCGGATGATGTCGCACAGTTGCCGATACAGGGCTTCGGCGTGATCCAGCGGCCGGCCGATGAATTCCTGGGCCAGGCTCAGGTTGAGGATGCCTGGCCCCTGCGGCACGACGCCGCCCCCCGACTGGCGCACGTGAATGGGCCAGCCCCGGGCGGCAAAATCCGCCTGAACCTCGGTGAAGCGTGGCCGCGCTGCGTAGGTGCGGGGTACGACCAGCGCCTGCCCGGCCTGCCACAGGCAGGCGACCGGGCCCCGTGCCGCCAGCGGCAGCAGCGCTTCGTCGGCCAGCGGCCCGCGCGCGGCGTCGCTTGTCAGGGGAATCAGGCGAAAGCCTGGCGGTACGGGGGCATGGGCTGTGCCGGGAAGCGGGCGCGTCGGTGCTGCGATCCCGGTTGTTTTGGCGCGTGTTGCTTTGGCCCTTGTTTCCTTGGGGCTGATCGTGTCGGGCATTGTGCGTTCAGGACAGCTGGGTGGCGGCAAAGGTGTCGTCATCCATGAAAAGGTAGCGGATCGCATCGATCAGACCCAGCACGACCGCCAGCGGCACGAAAATCCAGGCAATCACCAGAAAGCCCAGCCCCCAGCCGATCTGACCCAGGTAGAAGCGGTGGGCACCCAACCAGCCCAGGAACACGGCCAGCACGATGGCAATGCGCCGCTGGGTGGCCGGGCGGCCCAGTGAATCGCGGCGTGAACTCAGGATCCACAGACTGGCGGGAATGGTCAGGACGATGGCCAGCAGGACTTTCCCGGAGTGGATTTGCAGGTACAGCCGGATGGCATCGAACAGTTCGCTGAAATTGCGTATCAGCACACCCGTGAAGGCCGAGATCCAGGCGAAGATCTCGTGGAACACGGTTTCACCGAAGCTGAGTGCCAACAGGATGACGACAAAGATCGCGAGGATCAGGATCAGGTTTTTCAGCATGGAGATTCCGTGAAAGGCTTGCCTGGAGGCATTTTATCGGGATTGCGCCTCGTCGGCCGGATGGCCCGGCCATTCAGCGCGTGCAGGCCTGGCGAATGGCGTGATCCCATTGCGCCAGGAGTTCCGTCGCCTGATCGCGCGGCATGGCCGGGTCGAACTGGCGCTCGATGCGCCACAGGGATTCCAGTTCCTGCAGATCGGCGTACATGCCCGCCTGCAGCCCGGCCAGAAAGGCGGCCCCGAGTGCCGTGGTTTCCACCATGGTGGGACGCTGGACCGGGATGCCCAGCAGATCGGCCTGAAACTGCATCAGCAGGTCGTTCACGCAGGCCCCGCCATCCACCCGCAGTGCGTGCAAGGCGGTGGCGCCGGCGGCCTGGGCGTCACGGCTCATGGCCTGCAGCAGCGCGGCGCTCTGGTAGGCGATGCTCTCCAGTGCGGCGCGGGCGATATGCGCCATGGTCGTGCCGCGCGTCAGCCCCGTGATGGTGCCGCGCGCCTGTGGATCCCACCAGGGGGCGCCCAGGCCGGTGAACGCGGGCACGAACAGGACACCGCCCGAATCCGGGACACTGCCGGCCAGCGCTTCGATGTCGCTGCTGTGCACGAAGGCGCGCAGGCCATCGCGCAGCCATTGCACCACGGCCCCTCCCACAAACACGCTGCCCTCCAGGGCAAAGACCGGCTGTGCGTCCGTCTGCGCGGCGCTGGTGGTCACCAGCCCATTGTCGGAGAGCTGGAAATGATTGCCCGTGTGCATCAGCATGAAGCAGCCCGTGCCATAGGTGTTCTTCACCATGCCGGGGCGAAAGCAGGCCTGGCCGAACAGGGCGCTTTGCTGGTCCCCGGCCACGCCGCCGATCGCCACGGCCGAGCCCAGCAGCGTCGGGTCCGTTTGCCCGAAATCGGCCGAGGACGGCAGGATCTGCGGCATCATGCGCGCCGGGATGTCCAGCCGGTCCAGCAGGTCCTGGTCCCAGGCGTTGTGATGGACGTCCATCAGCATGGTGCGCGCGGCATTGCTGACGTCGGTGAGGTGGCGCTGCCCACCGGTCAGCTGCCAGATGAGCCAGCTGTCGATCGTGCCGAACAGCAGTTCGCCTGCCTGCGCGCGGGTGCGCGCACCGGGGACGTGATCCAGGATCCATTTCAGTTTGGTGGCTGAAAAGTACGCGTCGATGCGCAGGCCCGTGCGCGCCTGGATGCTGGGCTCGAGCCCCTGTGCGCGCAGTTCGGCGCAGGTGGGCTCGGCGCGGCGATCCTGCCAGACGATGGCCGGGTGGATCGGTTCGCCCGTGTGGCGGTCCCAGACCACGGTGGTCTCGCGCTGATTGGTGATGCCGATGGCCCGGACGTCGGTCGCGGACACGCCGGCGCGGTGCAAGGCTTCGTGCAAAGTGTCACGCTGGGTGTGCCAGATCTCCATCGGGTCGTGTTCGACCCAGCCGGGTTGCGGGTAGTACTGGGTGAATTCGCGCTGGGCCAGGCTCACGATGCGACCCAGGTGGTCGAAGACAATGCTGCGGGAACTGGAGGTGCCCTGGTCCAGGGCAAGCAGGTAGGTCATGGAAGGGTCCTCAGGGGGAAGGGTCCGCAGGGGGAAGGGTCCGCAGGGGTCCGCAGGGGTCCTCAGGGCGCAATCACGAGATCGACCCCGGCGGCCTTGAGCAGGCCGGGAAAGGGTTCGGGTGGCCTGGCATCGGTGAACAGGCGGCTGATTTGTGCGAGTTGCGCCACCTGCACCATGGCCGGACGATGGAATTTGCTGATGTCGGTGGCCAGCCAGACCTCGCGCGCCGACTGCATGATGGCTTGCGAGACCTTGACCTCGCGGAAATCATAATCCCGCAGCGTGCCGTCGGCCTCGATCCCGGATATGCCGATGAGCGCAATGTCGGCGCGAAACTGGCGAATGAATTCCACGGTGGCCTCGCCCACGATGCCCAGGTCGCGCGAACGCACGCTGCCACCCGCCAGAATGACCTCGCAGCCGGCCTGATGGCCCAGCGTGCACGCCACGTTGATGTTGTTGGTGATGATGCGCAGCCCCGCGTGTTCCGTCAATGCGCGGGCGATGGCTTCCGTCGTGGTGCCGATATTGATCAGCAGCGAACAGTCATTCGGGATTTCACGGGCGATCGCGCGGGCGATGCGCTCCTTTTCATCGGCGTGCAGTTGCGCACGCTGCCGGTAGGCGATGTTCTCGATGGTCGAATTCAGCAGGCGCACGCCCCCGTGAAAGCGCACCAGCAGGCTGGCTTCGGCCAGGCGCTGGACGTCGCGGCGCACCGTTTGCACGGTGACGTCCAGGTGGCGCGCCAGTGCTTCCAGACTGCAGGAACCATTGGTATGCACGTGCTTGAGCAGCTTGATCTGACGGAGATTGGGGTTCATGGACGCTGCGCCGGTTTGGGACAGGATGACTGTACAACGAAAGAAAGAGAATCGTCCCTAGGGTTACCCTCTAGGGAAAATGATATAAAAACGAACCATAATGCTCAAAATGGAATTGATGGAGCAGAATTCCCATGCTGCTTGAACTGGCCGGAATCCGCAAGAAGGTCGGTGCGGAAACCTGGCTGTATCCCCTGGACCTCAGCCTGCGCGAATCCGCCGTCACCATCCTGCTGGGTGCAACGCGCTCGGGCAAGACCACGCTGATGCGCGTCATGGCGGGGCTGGATGCGCCCAGCGCGGGCCGCGTGCTGGTCGATGGCCAGGACGTCACGGGCGTGCCGGTGCGCCGGCGCAATGTGGCCATGGTGTATCAGCAATTCATCAACTATCCTTCGATGACGGTGGCGGACAACATCGCCTCGCCCCTGCGCCTGCGCGGGCAGCGCGATGTCATGGCGCGCGTGCAGGCCGTCGCGCGCACGCTGCACATCCAGGAATTCCTCGATCGCCTGCCGGCCGAACTCTCCGGCGGACAACAGCAGCGGGTGGCCCTGGCGCGTGCGCTGGTGAAGGATGCGCCGCTCATGCTGCTGGACGAGCCGCTGGTCAATCTGGACTACAAGCTGCGCGAAGACCTGCGCGAGGAATTGGGTGCCATGTTCGCCCAGGGCCGCTCCACCGTAGTGTATGCCACGACCGAACCGGGCGAGGCCCTGTTGCTGGGCGGTCATACCGCCGTCCTGGATCGGGGCGAGCTGCTGCAGTACGGCCCCACCATCGAGGTCTTTCAGCGGCCCGCATCCATGCGGGTGGCCCGGGCCTTCAGCGACCCGCCCATGAATTTCATGGCGGCGCACGCGGATGCCTCGGCCATTCACGTTTCAGGGTCGGCCGATCTGCGCCTGCCATCGGGCCCCGACGTTCCGGCGGGTGCCGTCACCCTCGGCTTGCGTGCCGCCGACCTGTCTTTGCAAGAGTCGGATGGGGATTGCCGGATCCCGGGGCAAGTGCAGCTGGCTGAAATTTCCGGTTCGGCGACCTATGTGCATGCGCAAACGCCCATTGGCAATCTGGTGGCCCACCTGCCGGGGGTGCGCCACCACCGGCTGGGCGATGTCATCACCCTGCATTTTTCCAGCCGGAAGGCCTACCTCTTCGGGCCGGATGAAAAGCTGCTGCGCGCGCCCGTGGCGCAGGGGCGCTGACATGGCTCGCATCGAACTGGACCTGGCACACAGTTACCTGCGGCGCGTGCGCTGCGACGAGGACTATGCCCTGCTGCCGCTGAAGATCACCTTTGAAGACGGCGGCGCCTATGCCTTGCTGGGTCCTTCGGGGTGTGGCAAAACCACGATGCTGAACATCATTTCGGGTCTGATCACGCCGTCGCACGGTACGGTCCGCTTCGACGGGGTGGACCGCACGCGCGCCACCCCGCAGCAGCGCAACATTGCACAGGTCTTCCAGTTTCCGGTCATCTACGACACCATGACGGTGGGCGAGAACCTGGCTTTCCCACTGCGCAACCGCAAGGTCGCGCCCGCCCAGGTGCGCGAACGCGTCGGGCGCATCGCCGAGATGCTGGAGCTGACGCCCTTGCTTGGCCAGCGTGCGGCCAACCTGGCGGCTGACGCCAAGCAGAAGATTTCGCTGGGTCGCGGGCTGGTGCGCCCGGACGTGTCGGCGGTGCTTTTTGATGAACCGCTGACCGTGATCGATCCGCACCTGAAGTGGGAATTGCGCCGCAAGCTCAAGCAGATCCACCATGAATTGGGCCTGACGCTGATCTATGTCACGCACGATCAGGTCGAGGCCATGACCTTTGCCGATCAGGTGCTGGTCATGGCACGCGGTCGCGTGGTGCAGCAGGGCAGCCCGGCCGAACTGTTCGAGCGGCCCCGTCACACGTTCGTGGGGCACTTCATCGGTTCGCCCGGCATGAACCTGCTGCCCATCATGCTGCGGTCGGATCGCACTCTGTGGCTCGATGATTTTCCGCTGGGCCCGGCCCGCTTGCCCGATCTGCCCGAAGGTCCGCTGACGCTGGGCATACGCCCGGAATACCTGTGCCTGAGCACCGCGCCCCAGGCGGGTTCGGTTCCTGCCACCGTCACCCAGGTCCGCAATGTGGGTACCAGCCAGCTGATCGATGCGCGCGTGGGCGACCACGAACTCAAGCTTCACCTGTCCACGGACGGGGTGGCGCCCACCGAGGGTGACGTGATTCATCTGGCTCTGGTCGATTCGCACACCTGCTTTTACCGCCACGAGGAACTTGTCGCATGAACACGCCCGTCAAACCGGTCAACCAGAAGGCCTGGTGGCTCATCCTGCCGGTCGTTCTGTGCGTGTCCTTTTCGGCCATCATTCCCCTGATGACCGTGGTCAATTACTCCGTTCAGGACATTCTGGCGCCGGGTCGCGCCGTTTTTGTCGGCACGGAATGGTTTGCCACCATCATGCGCGACGAAGACCTGCACGAAGCCTTGCTGCGCCAGCTGCTGTTTTCGTGCTCGGTGCTGGCCATAGAAATGCCGCTGGGCGTGATGCTGGCGCTGTCCATGCCGTCACGGGGCTGGCGCGCGTCGATCGTGCTGGTGATCGTGGCGCTGTCGCTGCTGATCCCCTGGAATGTCGTGGGTACGATCTGGCAGATCTTCGGGCGCACGGACATCGGTCTGCTGGGCAAGATGCTGGTGAACCTGGGCATCGATTACAGCTATGCCAGCCACCCCGCGCAGGCGTGGCTGACGGTGCTGCTGATGGATGTGTGGCACTGGACGCCGCTGGTGGCCTTGCTGGCCTACGCCGGGCTGCGGGCCATCCCCGAGGCTTACTACCAGGCGGCCAGCATCGATGGTGCAAGCAAATGGGCCGTGTTTCGCTACATCCAGTTGCCCAAGATGCGCGGTGTGCTGATGATCGCCGTGCTGCTGCGCTTCATGGACAGCTTCATGATCTATACGGAACCCTTCGTGCTGACGGGGGGCGGACCAGGCAATTCCACGACCTTCCTGAGCCAGTACCTGACCCAGAAGGCCGTGGGCCAGTTCGACATGGGGCCGGCCGCCGCTTTTTCCCTGATCTACTTTCTCATCATCCTGCTGTTCTGCTTCGTGCTGTACAACTGGATGCTGCGCGTGGGCACCGGCAACAAGGGGGGCGTCCATGACTGAGCGTATCCGTCTGCCGCGCAAGCGCACGATCTTCCTGCTGCTGTACCTGGTGTTCGCGCTGCTGCCCATCTACTGGATGGTCGTCATGAGCTTCAAGACCAACCAGGGCATTCTGGCGGAATTCTCGTTGCTGCCGCGCGAATTCACCCTGAACAACTACCGCCAGATCCTGACCGATCCGTCCTGGTACATGGGTTATGTCAACAGCCTGGCCTACGTGTTCATGAACATGATCATGGCGATCTCGGTGGCCCTGCCCGCAGCCTACGCCTTTTCACGTTATTCCTTCATCGGTGACAAGCACGTGTTCTTCTGGCTGCTGACCAACCGCATGACGCCGCCCGCCGTGTTCCTGCTGCCCTTTTTCCAGCTCTATTCCACGCTGGGGCTGATGGATACCTACTGGGCGGTCGCGCTGGCCCACCTGCTGTTCAACGTGCCGCTGGCGGTCTGGATCCTGGAAGGCTTCATGAGCGGCATCCCGCGCGAGATCGATGAAACGGCCTATATCGACGGTTACAGCTTCCCGCGCTTCTTCCTGACGATCTTTCTGCCGCTGATCAAGTCCGGCGTGGGGGTCGCGGCCTTTTTCTGCTTCATGTTCAGCTGGGTGGAATTGTTGCTTGCACGCACGCTCACCAGCGTCAATGCCAAGCCCATCGTCGCCATCATGACGCGTACGGTCTCGGCCTCGGGCATGGACTGGGCCACGCTGGCTGCCGCGGGCACGCTGACCATCGTGCCCGGAGCAATCGTGATCTGGTTCGTGCGCCACTACATCGCGAAGGGCTTCGCGATGGGGCGGGTCTAGGGGAATCGGCATGCTGGACTGGATGGTATGGACCACGCCCACCGCAGTGTTCTTCATCTGCGTCGGGCTCTTGCTGGCCGGCATGACGATCTGGGAAATCCGCTCGCCCACGGTGCTGCGCAAGGGCTTTCTGCCGATGGCGACCACGCGTGGCGACCGCCTGTTCATCGGCCTGCTGGTGGCAGCCTACATCAATCTGGCGTATCTGGGCCTGGGCGAACAGTTCGAGCAGTGGTTCGGGCTGGATCAGGAACCTTCGGTCTGGATCAGTTTCGTCGCATCCATGGGGGTTGTGGTGCTGATCCTGCGCAAGGGCTGAAAAAAGACACTGACGCCGACCTTTTTCCCCGGGCGGCGCCAGGCAGCAGGGCAGGGGAGACCCAACAGAGGAGAACGCTATGAAATTCCGCCACACCGCCATGGCGCTGGCCATCGCCTGCGCGCTAGGGGGTCAGGCCGCATGGGCCGGCCCGGTCGAAGCCCAGAAATGGATCGATTCCGAGTTCCAGCCATCCACCCTGACCAAGGATCAGCAGATGGCCGAGATGCAGTGGTTCATCGATGCCGCTGCCAAATTGAAGGCGAAGGGCGTCAACGAGATATCGGTGGTGTCCGAAACCATCACCACGCATGAATATGAGTCCAAGGTGCTGGCCAAGGCCTTCGAGGAAATCACCGGCATCAAGGTCCACCATGACATCATCCAGGAGGGCGACGTCGTCGAAAAGCTGCAGACCTCGATGCAGTCGGGCAAGTCGATCTACGACGGCTGGATTTCCGACTCCGACCTGATCGGCATGCACTATCGCTATGGCGAGGTGCTGTCCCTGACGGACTACATGGCCGGCGCCGGCAAGGAATTCACCAATCCGGGGCTGGACCTGGCCGACTTCATCGGCACGTCCTTCACCACGGCACCGGATGGCCAGCTCTATCAGTTGCCCGATCAGCAGTTTGCCAACCTGTACTGGTTCCGCTACGACCTGTTCAACCGGCCCGACCTGAAGGAAAAATTCAAGGCAAAGTATGGCTATGAACTGGGCGTTCCGGTCACCTGGACGGCCTATGAGGACATCGCCAAATTCTTCACCGATGATGTCAAGACCCTGGATGGCAAGCCCATCTATGGTCACATGGACTATGGCAAGAAAGATCCCTCGCTGGGATGGCGCTTCACCGACGCCTGGCTTTCCATGGCCGGGGCAGCCGACAAGGGCACCCCCAACGGCATGCCGGTGGACGAATGGGGCATCCGCGTGGCCGACGACAAGTGCACCCCGGTGGGCGCTTCGGTGTCCCGCGGGGGGGCGACCAATTCGCCCGCGGCCGTGTACGCCCTGACCAAATACATCGACTGGATGAAGCAATACGCGCCAGCCGTGGCTCAGGGCATGACCTTTTCCGAGGCCGGGCCCGTGCCGGCACAGGGCGAGATTGCCCAGCAGATCTTCTGGTACACCGCCTTCACGGCCGACATGACCAAGCCCGGCTTGCCGGTGGTGAACGAAGATGGCACGCCGAAGTGGCGCATGGCACCGGCCCCGCATGGTCCCTACTGGAAGGACGGCATGCAGAACGGCTACCAGGACGTCGGCTCGTGGACTTTCTTCAAGAATCACGATCCCGACAAGGTGGCTGCGGCGTGGCTGTATGCGCAGTTCGTGACGTCCAAGACCACCTCCCTGAAAAAATCCATCACCGGCCTGACCTTCATCCGCGACAGCGACATCCACAGTGATTTCTTCACGCAGAATGCCGACAAGTACGGCGGGCTGATCGAGTTCTACCGCAGCCCGGCCCGCGTGGCCTGGACACCCACCGGAACCAACGTGCCCGACTATCCCAAGCTGGCCCAGCTCTGGTGGCGCAATGTGTCCCAGGCCATTGCGGGGGAAAAGACGCCGCAGCAGGCCATGGACAATCTGGCCGAAGAAATGGACAAGGTCATGGCACGGCTGGAACGGGCCGGGATGATGCGCTGCGCACCGAAGCTCAACAAGAAGAGCGATCCGTCCCACTGGCTCAGTGACGAGCACGCGCCGTGGAAAAAGCTCGCCAACGAAAACCCGAAGCCGGAAACGGTGTCCTACGATTCGCTGCTGCAGGCCTGGAAGGAAGGCCGCGTGCGTTGAGGATGCCCAGGTGACGTCCCGGACTGCCGCGCAACCACCGGCCTGCACGGATCGGGCCGAACTGCTGCAGGCCCTCGAGGCCCTGCACGAAGTGGACCTGATCGTGATCGGGGGGGGCGCGAGCGGCCTGGGCGTCGCGCTGGATGCGCGCCTGCGGGGCCTGTCGGTCCTGCTGCTGGAATCTCATGACTTCGCGGGGGGGACCTCGTCGCGCGCAACCAAGCTCGTGCACGGCGGGGTCCGCTATCTGGCCCAGGGCAATATCGGCCTGGTGCGTGAAGCCCTGCACGAACGGCGTGCCTTGTTGAACAATGCCCCCCACCTGGCCCAGCCCCTGGCCTTCGTCATGCCGGCCTACCGGCCCTGGGAAGTGCCGTTTTACGGGGCCGGCCTGAAAATTTACGATGCCCTGGCCGGTGCCGCCAGCCTGGGCCCCACCGAATGGCTCGGGCGTGCGCGCACGGCGCAACAGCTGCCCGGTGTCAACCCCCGGCACCTGTTTGGCGGGGTGAAATATTGGGACGGACAGTTCGATGATGCGCGGCTGGCGCTGGCGCTGGCGCGCACGGCCGCCGCGCAGGGCGCCTTGCTGCTGAATTACTGCCCGGTGGTCGATGTGCTGCACGAACGGGGCCGCACCCGTGGCGTGCGCTGGCGCGATGCGCTGGATGGGCAGGGCGCGCGCTGCGGGGAAGTGCGCGCGCGCTGCGTCGTCAATGCCACCGGGGTCTGGGTCGATGACATTCGCCGCATGGATGATGCGGCGCGCGGTTCTGCCACGGCCGCCATGGTGGCGCCCAGCCAGGGCGTGCATCTGGTGGTGGACCGCTCCTTTCTGCCGTCCCGGGAGGCCCTGCTGGTGCCGCGCACACGGGATGGCCGGGTGCTGTTTGCGGTGCCGTGGCTGGGTCATGTGATCCTGGGCACTACGGATACGCCACGCCACGATACCGTGCGCGAACCCCGGGCGCTGCCGGAAGAAACCGCCTTCATCCTGAAGGAATCGGCTCATGTGCTGGCGCACGCACCGCTGGCCGAAGACGTGCTGAGCATCTGGGTGGGCCTGCGCCCGCTGGTGCGTCCCGCCGACGACGAGGAAGGCGCCACCAAATCCATCAGCCGCGAACATACGGTCCGGGTGAGCCCTGCGGGGCTCGTCACGGTGACCGGGGGCAAATGGACGACCTACCGCGCCATGGCCGAGGATGTGCTGCGCCATTGTGAGCAGGCCGGGCTGCTGCCGGCGCTGCCGCCGTGCCGCACCCGCCAGTTTCCCCTGCTGGGGGCGCCGGCGGCCGGTTCAGCGGCCATCCCCCTGACCGAACTGCCGGGCCTGCACACCTACGGCTCCGAGGCGGCCTGCGTGCAGGCGCTGCCTGGCGCCACCGAGGCGCTGGGCCTGGGGCTGACCGAGGCCATGGTGCGCCATGCCGTGCGCCACGAATATGCCCGCAGCGTCGAGGACGTGCTGGCGCGGCGTCACCGCATGCTCTTTCTGGATGCAGCCCGTGCCGCGGCCGTGGCGCCCGCCGTGGCCGCCATCCTGCAAGAGGAAATCGGCGTCGACGGCGATCTGGAGGCCTTTCTGCAACTGGCCTTGCAGTATCGCCAGGTTCCGCTGCTGCAGCCGTGACGGTTTTCGATCGCCAGGTTCCGCGGCATCCGCCGTGCCGGTTTTCGATTGGAAAGCCATTCTATAATGTTCGGTTGCTTACCCAACGTTTCGGGCACCTGAATGAAAACCTCCGAGATCCGTCAGAAATTCCTGTCCTTCTTTGAATCCAGGGGGCACCAGATCGTGCCGTCTTCATCGCTGGTGCCGGGCAATGACCCGACACTGCTGTTCACGAACGCCGGCATGGTTCAGTTCAAGGATGTCTTCACCGGCAAGGACAGCCGGCCGTATCGGCGCGCCACGACCGCCCAGCGCTGCGTGCGCGCCGGCGGCAAGCACAACGACCTGGAAAATGTCGGCTATACCGCGCGTCACCACACCTTCTTTGAAATGCTGGGCAATTTCAGCTTTGGCGACTATTTCAAGCAGGATGCCATCGTGTATGCCTGGACATTGCTCACTGAAGTCTACGGTCTGCCCGCCAACAAGCTGTGGGTGACGGTCTATCACGAAGACGACGAGGCCCATGACATCTGGGCGCAACAGGTCGGGGTGCCTGCGGAACGGATCATCCGCATCGGTGACAACAAGGGTGCGCCGTACGCATCCGACAACTTCTGGCAGATGGCCGACACGGGCCCGTGCGGGCCGTGCTCCGAGATCTTTTACGATCATGGGCCCGAGGTCTGGGGCGGCCCGCCGGGAACTCCGGAAGAAGACGGCGACCGCTACATCGAGATCTGGAATCTGGTGTTCATGCAGTTCGAGCGCGACGCCCAGGGCGTGATGCACCCGCTGCCCAAGCCGTGCGTCGACACCGGCATGGGGCTGGAGCGCATCGCGGCCGTGCTGCAGCATGTGCACTCCAACTACGAGATCGATCTGTTCCAGCACCTGATCCGCGCCGCCGCCCGGGAAACCGGCACGACCGACCTGACCAGCAATTCCCTGAAGGTCATTGCCGACCACATCCGGGCCTGCAGCTTTCTGGTGGTCGATGGGGTCATTCCGGGCAACGAAGGGCGCGGCTACGTGCTGCGACGCATCATCCGGCGCGCACTGCGCCACGGCCACAAACTGGGCCAGAAGGGCGTGTTCTTCCATCGGCTGGTGGCCGATGTGGTCGAGCAGATGGGCGCCGCCTACCCCGAACTGGCAGCGCAGCAGACGCGCGTCGAGCAGGTGCTGCGTCAGGAAGAAGAGCGCTTTGGCGAAACACTGGAAAACGGCATGCGCATCCTGGAGGCTTCCCTGGCGGAATTGCCGGACGGGCAGGCGCTGGATGGCCAGACGCTGTTCACCCTGTATGACACCTATGGCTTTCCCGTCGATCTGACGGCGGACATCTGCCGTGAACGCGACATTCCGGTGGATCTGGACGGCTTCGAGCAGGCCATGGCGCATCAGCGTGAGCAGGCCCGCGCGGCCGGCAAATTCAAGGCGGCGGCGGAACTCAGCTACGACGGGGTGGAAACGCGTTTTGACGGTTATGAACGGCTGCAGGGCCAGGCCACCGTCACGGCCTTGTATGTGGCGGGTTCGCCTGTGCCATCCATTGCCCAGGGCCAGCAGGCCGTGGTCGTGCTCGATGCCACCCCGTTCTATGCAGAATCGGGTGGCCAGGTCGGTGATGCCGGCTTGCTGACCGGGGTGTCGGCCCGCTTTCAGGTCGCCGACACCCAGAAGATCCAGAATCACGTATTTGGCCATCATGGCAGCCTGCTCGAGGGCACGCTGTCGGTGGGCGAGGCCGTGCAGGCCCAGGTGGATGCGCAGCGCCGTGAAGACACCATGCGCAATCACTCGGCCACCCACCTGATGCACAAGGCCTTGCGCCAGGTGCTGGGCGAGCACGTGCAGCAGCGCGGCTCGCTGGTGGATGCAGAGAAGACGCGCTTCGATTTCGCCCACGATGCACCCGTCACGGCCGACCAGATCGCCCGCGTGGAGGCCATTGTCAATGCCGAGATCCTGGCCAACCAGGCCGTGCAGACGCAGCTCATGGCCTATGACGAGGCCGTCTCCTGCGGTGCCATGGCGCTGTTCGGCGAAAAATACGGTGATGTGGTGCGGGTCCTGGACATCGGCTTCTCCCGTGAACTGTGCGGCGGGACGCATGTGGTGCGCACCGGCGACATCGGTTTGTTCAAGGTTGTGTCCGAAGGCGGTGTGGCCGCCGGCATTCGCCGTGTCGAAGCCATCACGGGGCGCAATGCCCTGGCCTGGGTGCAGCAGACCGAAGGCGTGCTGGATCATGCGGCAGATCTTCTCAAAACACAGCCCGCCGCCGTGCCGGAGCGCATTCAGGCGCTGCAGCAGCAGGCGCGCCAGCTGGAGCACGAGCTCGAACGCCTGCGGGATCGGCTCGCCGCGGCGGCCGGATCGGACCTGGCCAGCCAGGCGGTGGACGTCGGCGGCGTGAAGCTGCTGGCCGCGCGCCTGCATGGTGTCGATCCCAAGGCCTTGCGCGGCCTGGTGGACCAGTTGAAGGCAAAGCTTGCGTCGGCGGTGATCCTGCTGGCGGCCGTGACGGACGGGAAGATCAGTCTGGTGGCGGGCGTCAGCCCGGACCTGACCCGTCGGGTCCGGGCGGGTGATCTGGTCGGTGCCGTGGCCGCACAAGTCGGCGGCAAAGGGGGTGGGCGCCCCGACATGGCCATGGGTGGCGGTTCGGACGTGGCCGCGCTCGACGGTGCCCTGGCCGGGCTGCCGGCGTGGTTGAGCGCGCGGCTGGAGTCGGCGGCATGATGACTGAAATGCCCCAATGCGACCAGGAAATCGATACGCGGGGGCTGAATTGCCCCTTGCCGATCCTGCGAGCCAAAAAGGCGCTGGCCCACCTGGACAGCGGTCAGGTTCTGGCCGTCCTGACGACCGACCCCCATGCCGTGCGGGATTTTCAGGCCTTCTGTCAGCAGACCGGCAACACCCTGCTGGCGCAGCAGGCGCAAGACGATGCGGTCATGGTGCATTACATTCAGCGGCGCTGAATGCCCCGACCGTCCTGACCGGCTGGCCGGCCCGTGCAAACGACAGTGTCCCGTTTGGCTGATTCGAATACTTGTCTTCGGCGCCTGGGTTCGCCATACCGCGTTGCCGGGACACTCGCGGACCCTGTCACGGCTCCGTTCACGTGTCGCCGGCGCGTGTGGGTTTGTTGTTTTCATGGTGTGGTCCGGTCTTGTGTCGGATATCCATTGCGGCACAAGCCTGTCGAGTGCTAAAATCCTGTGTTTTTCACAGCATTTTCAAAGGATTATCAATGGTTGTGATTCGTCTGGCGCGCGGTGGCTCGAAGAAGCGGCCCTTTTACAATGTGGTTGCAGCCGATTCGCGCGATCGCCGCGATGGCCGCTTCATCGAGCGCCTGGGTTTTTATAACCCCGTTGGCGGCGAAAGCCAGGAAAATCTGCGCATCGCGCTGGATCGTGTCCAGTACTGGGTGGATAATGGCGCCCAGCCCTCTGATACGGTCAGCCGCCTGGTGAAGGAATACGCAGCCAAGGTCGCGGCGACCGCCTGATTGGCCTGTCGGCCATGGGCGAACCCGCATTTCTGGATGAAGCGGCCCCGACCGACCTGGTCGAAGTCGGTCGGGTGGTTGCGGCCCATGGGGTGCGTGGCTGGCTGAAGATCCAGCCCTATTCCGCACAGGCCGATGCCTTGCTGGGCACATCCGTCTGGTGGCTGAAGGCGCCCCGATCCGCTCCGAAGACCGGCACCGGTTTGCCTGCGCAGGGCGTGCGCGTGCAAAGCCGTCGTCGTCACGGTGGCCAGTTCCTGGCGGTTCAGGTGGATGGCATCACCGATCGGAACGTGGCGGAGTCCTTGCAGGGCCACACCATCTGGGTATCCCGTGCGACCTTTCCCGACGCCGGGGACGACGAATACTATTGGGTGGATCTGATCGGCTGCGAAGTGTACGGTGCGGGGGAGTCCGGTGCCGTGTTGCTGGGGCGTGTGGATCAGGTGCTGGATAACGGCGCCCATGCGCTATTGCAGGTGGCACGCGGCGCAGTGGACGAAGGCGGCGTGTTTCGACCGCAGACGGATTCCGGTGGTCGCGCGCAACACGTGCTGGTGCCCTTCGTGGCGGCCCATGTGCAGCACGTCGATCTGCAGGCCCGCAGGATCGACAGCGACTGGCCTGTCGATTTTTGAAGCCGCACCCGGCACTTCCGCCAAATCATGCGTTTTGATCTGATCACGCTTTTCCCCGACATGTTTGCCGCGTTGCGCGATCAGGGCGTGTGCGGGCGCGCCCATGATCGCGGTCTGTGGTCCCTGTTCACCTGGAACCCGCGCGACTTCACCATGGATGTCCATCGCACCGTGGACGACCGTCCCTACGGCGGCGGACCGGGCATGGTGATGATGGCCGAACCCCTTGCGCTGGCCGTCCAGGCCGCCCGTGCGGCCCGCTTGGGCAGCGGCGCGGACCCCGAAGGGCAGCCGGCCCCCGTCGTCCTGCTGTCGCCGGCCGGGCGGGTGCATGATCAGGCCCAGGCCAGGCAGTGGGCCTGTGGTGCCGGAGCGATCCTGGTGTGTGGCCGCTACGAGGGCATCGATCAGCGCTTCATCGATCGCCACGTGGACCAGGAAATCTCCGTGGGCGACTTTGTGCTGTCGGGCGGTGAACTGGGCGCCATGGTGCTGATGGACAGCGTGGTGCGCCTGCTGCCGGGCGTGCTGCATGACGTCCAGTCGGCCGAGCAGGATTCCTTCGACCCCGCCTTCAGTGGCCTGCTCGACAGCCCGCATTACACGCGCCCGGAAGTCTGGCGCGGGGTTCCCGTACCGACCGAGCTGCTTTCGGGCCATCACGCGCACATCGCGGCGTGGCGCCGCGCCCAGTCCTTGCGGCTGACGGCGCAGCGGCGCCCCGATCTGATCGCCGCGGCGCGCCTGGCAGATGCGCTGGATGCGCGCGACGAGGCCATTCTGGCCCGGATCGCGGGTCTTTCGGCAAAACCCTGAAAGCGGGCGCAAGGCTTTGGCCGGCAGGCGCATTCCAGCAGAGCCTCGCGGCGTGGATACAATCAGGAAATCCTTTCTTCGGGAGCGCATCATGCCAGCCGTCCCGTCACTCGACACGCTGTTTGCGCAGTCTGTGGTCGCGTCCACTCTGTACGTGACCGGGCAGCCTCCCCGGGACATCGGCCTGGACGCCCTGAGCGCGACAATCCAGGCCCGGGAAGGACTGCTGTGGGTGGGCCTGAAGGACCCCGACGCGGAGCTGCTGAAGGAAATCGGCAAATGCCTTGAACTGTCGGCGCGCGCCATCGAGGAAATCATTGCGCCACACGGGCGTCCGAAGATCATCGAATATGATCGGCTGACCCTGATCGTCGCCATCACGGTCGAGGTGGTGCACAAGCACCCGGTGTTTGGGGATACCCAGATCCTGATCGGCCCGCAGTACTTGCTGACCATACGGCGCAACGCCAGCCGATCGCATCGGGAACTGCGCGCCCAGCTGGCAGAATCCCCGGAATTCCTGGGTCGGGGCAGCGACTATGTGGCTTCGGCGCTGCTGGATCTGCTGTCTGATCACTATGTCGAATCGCTTCATCACCTGGAGGCGCTGGTGGAAGGCGTCGAGCACCAGTTCCTGCTCAGGGGGTTCCGCGAGGCGGAGGTTCGCCAGATGTACCGCTATCGGCGCGATCTGCTGCGCGTTCAGGGTGCGATCGCGCCCATGGTGGAAATCTGCCGCCGTCTGTCCCGCGTGGAGACGCATCAGATAGACGTTGACAGTCGTGGCTATTTCGGCGAGGTGGCGGATCGCATCCAGCGCGTGACGGAAACCATCGCCGGACTGCGCGAAGCGCTGGCCTTCGCGTTCGAAGCCAGCCTGATGATCGGCCAGATGCAGCAGACGGACATCACGCGCAAGCTGGCTGCCTGGGCGGCCATTCTTGCGGTGCCGACCGCAGTGGCGGGGATTTACGGCATGAATTTTCACGTCATGCCGGAACTGACCTGGGCTTACGGATATCCGGCCATGCTGGGCGGGACGTTCGGTGTGTGTGCCTTGCTGTACTGGAGGTTTCGGCGCATCAGATGGCTGTGAGCCTGCCGCATCATGGGGTCCGGTGCCCGGTATTGACGCCAGACCCAGGCCGCCTCCGGGCCACGCGGCTGTGTGCAGTGGGCGCCGGACCTGCAGTAATGAGGGTCATGAGCCATGTAGCGCAGAAATATCTGCGTCTTGATGTCCGCCTGAGCCGAATCCAGATTGGCCGGCCGCGCCTGTGTGGGGTAATTCTGGTAGGCGAGGGCTTGATAAGGGCCAGGCACTCGGGCCATCGCATCCTCGACAAGCCGCGCGCTGGCGATGTGGTCGGGATGGTCATGCCCCGCACAGCGCCAGCACAGTGACTGATAGGGAATCGTGATCGAGGCATCCATCAGGCGTACGATGCCGGGCTGCTCCAGGCGAATCAGGCTGGCCAGCAACGCCACCAGACCGTCGCGCGTGTAGGTCTCGCGATAGGGCCCGTAGGCCTGCACGCGGGTACTGGCAACGGATTCCAGGCGGCTGAGCGGGGTCAGGCTGCCCCAACCCGGGCCGAGCCACGGGTCTGGCAGGCGCAGCATGAAGAGCTGAATGCGGGGCGCCGCCACCAGCGTGTGGCGCAACAGGGTCCGGTCGCCGACATGCAGCGCGTCGGTGTGCCAGACGTCTGCAGCCTGGGCCATGGCGGCGTAGGCCGCCATGATGCCTTGTTCGCGTTTGATCAAATAGGGGGAACCCTTGCCCCGGTCGGCGGCCGTCAGATAGACCGCCCGGATGCATCGTCCCTGCCCGATGGCGGTGTACTGGTCCGGGTTCATGAAGAGCAGATCGTCATCCGGATGGGCCACGAAACTCAGGACGGTCCCGCGGGAGCATTCGGCCGTTGCAGGGTTCGCTGTCGCTGCGGGAATGGTTGTGGGCGATGGGGCGGTGGCACGTGACGCATCCGCCGCCAGCGCTGCACCGGGCGCCATGACGGCGGTGGTCAGTGCAAGCATCAGCATCAACATCAACATCAACATCAGCATCAGTGCGCCGGCCAGTGTCGGCACGAACGGGGCTGCAATGCACGGCGGCGCGCCAGACCAAGAAACACGCAGCGACAGACGCAACTGTCGGGTGCATGCCGACTTGCCCGGAAGCTCCGGCATGACGGACCCTGGGTTCTGATGACTGAGTCGCTGCATGGCGTAGTTCGCGTAACCCCGAAGTTATTCCCAGATTGCATTTTGCCGCGATAGGGCTGTTTTGTCGCGCTTTGAGTGACCGCCTTTAGTAGCAGCTTTTCCGGGGACGGGCCATGGATACAGGAACCACTCTGCGGTGGCCGCGGCAGTGTCCTGCTGCCTCGGCTCAGCCTTCGCGGTTTCGCAGCGCTCCCGGTTTATTCGCTGGCACCGTCAGCCGCAGGCGGGCCGCACACGCACAGGCTCAGAACTGCAGCGGGCGGAAATACCCGGTCAGCTCCAGATAGCCCCGTCCGATGGCCTGGCCGTCCTGCATGGCCGTGACCGCGCCTTCCCAGTACACGGCGCCGGTGCTGGCACGCGAATTCAGTTCCTGATCATCCATCAGGGGATCAAGATTCACGCTGATGTCCCCGGCGCGCAGCCGCATGGCGACCGGGTAGTCTGCCCCTGTGGCGGGCGAATGCCACAGGCGCCTGGGCTTGAATGCGACATCGGCAGGTGCCAGCGTGCGTGCGCGGCCATCGGCCTGGCGCACGGTGCCGCCCGCCCAGAGCGTGGCGCCGGTCCGGTCACGAATGCGAAACGCCATCAGCGCGCCGCCGTCATCCAGGTTGATGCCTGTCCAGTCCCAGCCGACCGCATCGGCCGCGAGCACTTCCGAGGACCATTCGTGGTCCAGCCAGGCGGTGCCATCGATTGCGCGGCGCACACCGTTTCGAGTCAGCTGGCCCGTAGCCAGCAACTGCGGCTGGCTGTAGTAATAGCTGGCCTGGGCGGGCAGCGGGCCCTTGCGACTGTAGCCGGCATCACCTTCCAGCAACAGGGGACTGGCGGGGGTGAAATTCAGCTCCAGCGTGAAGTCCGCTGCTGTTATCAACGTGTGATAGTGGCCATCGGCCTGGCGCTCGAGCGACCAATCGTCGATTTGCACCCGCGTGTCGCCGACGGCAGCCTCGGCCAGGCCGAAGCCGGCGCGGGCTGCCCGTTGATCATGCAGCAGGTGCCCGACAGCGGGATCTGCAATCGCGGCGTGGGCGAACAGCAACTGATCGGGTGCGAAATGGCTGGGGTCGCCTTGAACCAGCGGTGGGCGCGAGCGAAAGAAGGTCACCTGGAACCCGAGCGGGTCTTGCCCGTCGGCGTGCGACCAGCCCGTGATGTACCACCATTCGGTGCGAAACGCGGGATGCGAGCCATGATCGTGGGGGAAATGCAGCGTGTGATCAGGTGTCACGGCAGGGTAGTCGGGCAGCCTGTCGGCTGGCCATGCGTCGCCCGCCAGCAGCAGGAGCAACGCCAGGCTCGGCAGCAAGATGCCCGCCAGCCTCGCGCCTGCGCACAGGAATTTGTTCAGACACCGCAACATTACCAATCCTCCCGAACTGCGCGCACCGCGCTGGCCGACATGGCACGCTTTGCGCTGGCCAGTGCCGTCACGCAGGCCGTTGCGATGAGCGCCAGGCCCGCAGTGGCCAGTTGGCCCCAGGGCATGTGCAGGGACATGGTCCAGTGAAACGATTGTGGATTGACGATGGCCACCAGAATCCAGGCTATGAGCGAGCCCAGAATCAGGCCCGCTGCGACGCCCAGCAGACCCAGCAGGCCGCCCTCGAGCATCAGCATCCGGCCGATCTGGGCGCGCGTCAGGCCAATGTGGCGCAACATGCCGAACTCCCGTCTGCGGGCCATGGCCTGGGCACCGAAACTGACGCCCACGCCAGCCAGGCCGATCAGGATTGCGACGGCCTCGAGCCCGTAGGTGAGCGCGAAACTGCGATCGAAAATTCGCAGACTGGTACGGCGGATGTCTCCGCTCGTCCTGAATTCCACCGAATCCGCATCGCCCAGGCCGCGTCGCAAGTCGTGCAGGACCTGGGTCGCACTGGCGTGCGGCAACAGCCACAGGGCGGCTTCCGTCATGCCGGGATTGCCTGTGAGGCGCTCGGCATCGCGCGCATTGATCACAATGGCGCCGTATTGTCGCGCGTAATCGCGCCACACGCCGGCCACCACGAAGGTGCGCCACTGACCGGCCAGCGGCAAGCGGATCGCTTGTCCCACCCGCATGCCGTACAGATCGACCATGGCCTCGCTCACCCAGACGGGTGGTGCCTCGCTGGCGGAAGGCGGGATCTGGGCACCGACCAGAGCCAGCCGGTCCTGAGGGTGCCGGGGATCCATGGGGCGGATGATCAGGGCAACCGGGGGCAGGTCAGGATCGAGCGTCAGCTGGTCGGTCTGGGTGAATTCGACGCGTGCCACACCCGGTGCATCGGTCATGCGCTGACGGTCCTGATCGGAAAAATGGCCGCCGGCGCCCGAATCCGTGACTCTTGCATAGATCTGGGCGGGCAGCACGATGTCGAGCCACTGGTCGAAGGATGTCCGGAAACTGTGCACCATGATGGCCATGGATACCATCAGGCTGAAACTCACCAGCACTCCGGCCAGACCTATGACCACCCGTGCGGGCGCTGCCGCCAGATGGGTCAGGGCCAGGTGCACGATGACGTGGCGCGAACGGGGTGCGGCGTCGAACAGCCGGTGCGCCAGAAGCGGCATGCTCATGACGGCACTGATCAGCAGCAGGCCGATTGCCAGGTAAGCCGGAATCGGCAGCCCGGCAACAGGTCCTGCCAGCGTGAGGGCGAGCCCGCCAATCATCAGCACCAGTGCCCGCCAGGGGATGTGCGGGATGGCGCCGGCGGCGTTCTGGTCGCCCGCCTTGAGCGCCAGCGCGGGGCGTGCCCGCGCGGCTTCCCGGGCGGGTGCCAGCCCGCCCAATGCCGCGGCCAGCGTTCCCAGCGCCACGAACACCACGGCCGCCGGCGCGGAAGGCTGCAGGCGCGGCTGCAAGCCGGAGAAATAGCCGCCGCCCAGGTCTCCGCCACCGAAATGCAGGGCGAGCGCGGCCAGAATGGCGCCGGCGACGATGCCCAGCAGGGAGCCTGCCAGGCCCACCATCAGGCATTCGGCCAGCACCAGGCGGCGCAGCTGTCGGCGCGTCATGCCCAGGGCCCGCAACAACGCCAGTTGTGTGCGCCGTGCCACGATCGACAGGGCCTGGCCTGAAAATACCAGGAATGCGCCGGTGAACAGCGCCATCAGCGCCAGCACGTTCAGATTGACGCGATAGGCCCTGGACAGGTTCGAGGCGAGCTGCAGGGATTTCCGGGGCGTGCGGCTGGAGACGCCCGGTGGCAGCAAGGTGGCAATCCGCTGCTGAAAGGTTGCGATGTCCGTGCCTGGGCGCAGGCGAAGATCGATCTGTTGCAGGCGCCCCGCTTGCCCGAAGCGCCACTGCGCCGCACCGATATCCATGACGGCCAGACGCGAGCCTGCGATGGACAGTGTTCCGGCGACTTGCAGGGTCGTCGTGCCAGACCGGCTGAGCACCTCGAGTGAGTCGCCTGGCGCCAGCTTCAGCCAGGCCAGCGCGGCGGGAGACAGAAATACGGCGGCCGGATCCAGGTGCGCCAGCTGTGCGGGCTGTGCGTCGGCCGGGCGGCCGACCAGCTCCGGGGTCACCGTCATGGCCCGGAATACATCCACCCCCAGCAGCTTGAGCGTTTCGTGATGTCCCGGCAGGGTGAGTTCTGCTTCGACGACCGGACTGATTCCGGCAACCTCGGGCAGGCGGGCAAGGCGCGGGTACAATTGCTCGTCAAAGCCGCTGCGCGCGCCGCGAATCTGCAGGTCGGCTTCTCCGGTCAGGGTGCGTACGGCCTGAGAGAATTCTGCCAGGGCCGCGTGATTGATCAGGTAGACGGCATACCCCATGGCGACGCCGATGGCGATCGCCAGAATGCCGATGGCGGTGCGTCCCGGGTGCGCGCGCAGCTCCGCGCCGAGCAGCACGCGAATGAGGCCTCCTGTCCGTCTGTTCATCAGAGGCTCCGTGACACGCTGCGCCTTCAAGCGGGCGGGGTGCTCGTCGACCAGGCGGCCGCCTGGCCGGCCAGATCCAGAGGCTGCAGACCCTGGGCAGTGAGCAGCAGCACCCGGTCGGCGCTTGCGGCGGCCCGTACCGAATGCGTGACCAGAATCCCCATGGTGCGCGGCTCGCCTGATGCTTCTCGTGATCCCGGCGGGCGCCTTGCATCGCGTGCGCCCTGTCCCTTGATCTGCTGGCGCAACAGCGTCAGGATCTGTGTTGCGCTGTCCTGGTCCAGATTGCCGGTAGGCTCGTCAGCCAGCAGCAGACGGGGTCGATGGACCAGTGCGCGTGCGATGGCCACCCGTTGCAGCTCGCCACCCGAGAGTTCGCGCGGCAGGCTGTCGCCCCGATCCCCCAGTCCGACCGCCTCGAGCATGGCCTGAACCCGCGGCTGCGCCGCATCCTGCCCAATATCCAGCAGCAACAGGGGAAGTTCGACGTTACGGGCGACACTCAGCTGCGGCAGCACATGAAACGCCTGGAACACAAAGCCCATGGCGCGGCGCCGCAGACGTGTGGCCTGGTCGTCGTTCAGTTCCTGCAGTGCCTGTCCGTCCAGTTCGATCCGCCCGCCGTCAGGCTGATCCAGCCCCGCGATCAGATTCAGCAGCGTCGATTTGCCCGAGCCCGATTCGCCCATGATGGCAATGTATTCGCCTGCGTCCAGCTGCAGGTTCAGGTTGCGGAACACGCTGTGCGCGCGTGCACCCTGAAAGGTCTTCGTGACGGAATCCAGCAGCAGCACAGCACCCCCCATTGCAGGCGTCCTTCGTGCAGACACTGTAGCATTGGTCGCCGTCACGACACGGCGCACAGCAGACTCTCGCCGGCTGTGTTCCGGCCGGCTTGTAGCCGCAAAGCCTGAAGCCGGCCCTGGAAGATCCTGTATTCAGGGCTTCACGATCAGGCTGTTGTGCACGCTCGTGACGCCCTTGACGGAACGGGCCAGTTCGCCGGCACGGTCTTTTTCGCGTTGGGATTTGGCAAAGCCGGATAATTGCACCACGCCACCATCCAGCGTCTTGACGTTGATGTTTGCGGCCGATGTGTTGGGATCGGCCGCCAGTTTGGCCTTGATTTCGGCCGTGACCGTCGTTCCGTCGATGTACTGACCCACCGTTTCCTGGTGGCGTGCGACAGAGCAGCCGCCGAGCAACGCAACAGTGGCGCCTGAAAGGGCCGCGATGGCGATCATGCGAGCGATTTTCATGGGTTCCCCACCTGACAAGAAAGTGATTCGGGGTGATGCCGGGCTACACAAGCATTGTATCGTGCAACATGCTGCCGCTGCGTGATCTGCATGGCGGGGTTGAGGGCGTCGGGCCCGCCGGTTGCTGGTGTGTATAAGCGTTGAGGGCGCTGGGCCCGCCGGTTGCTGGTGTGTATAAGCGTTGAGGGCGCTGGGCCCGCCGATTGCTGGTGTGTGTAAGCGTTGAGAACGCTGGGCTCATTGATTGGTGGTGTGTGTAAGCGTTGAGAACGCTGGGCTCATTGATTGGTGGTGTGCAGCGCGAAGGATCGGTTGCGCGCAGGTGTCTGCGCCTGTCCGGTCGTGACCACAGGGAATGTGCCTATTGACCGTATCGGAGAAAACATCGATTCTGTAGCACCGGATTTTAAACAATAACAGGTTCCGGACAAACAATAGGGGGGAACATGTTGCACCTGGCGACAGCACAATATTTCACTCTGCAGACGCTTGCCCGGGCCCACCCGGATGAACCGCGGCCTGTGCCAAGTCCTGGCCTGTAGTCAAACCACGAAAACGGGTTGCTTGCTATGAAAATCATGGCCATGGCCAGTTGCGCACTGGAGTTCGTCACGGAATGGATGGGCCGGGCCGGAACCCTGCTGATTCTGTACTGCATGGCATTTGGCCTGACGGACGTCTTTTTGCGGTATGTCATGAACGCACCGTCCTTATGGATCGGCACGTCGATACAGGCGGCGCTGGTGTTGCTGGCCTGCATGGCGGGCGCATACGCCTATCGGCACGGTGATTTCATCAAGCTCGACCTGTTCTATGCAAACTTCTCCACCAGGACAAAGGCCGTGTTCGATGTGCTGACGGCGATTTTCACTTTCATGTTTCTGGGGGTCCTGATCTGGAAGGGCATGCAGGCTGCCCTCATATCGATCAAACTGAATCAGGTGACACCAACCGCGGTGCCCATTCCGATTTATCCAATAAAGACCATCATTCCCATCAGCGCGGTCGTCGTGCTGCTTTTGGTGATCCGTCAATTTTTCAGGGATCTTGGAACGATCTTCAACAAGCAGCCCTGAAACCCATTTTCGGCCCGCAGCCGGATACCGTTGCAAACCATCCATCATGGAAACCAGGAGGAGAACATGAACAATCGATTTGTACTGGCCAGTCTGCTAGTGGGCTTCACGGCTTTTGTGGCCTTGCCTCATGCCGCGGTGGCGGCCGACGAGAACGGCCCGCCGGACAAGGTCACGACCTGGGTCTTTCAGCCTGCGTTCGACTCTTCCGACGCCGGCTGGGACCGGGGGCTGATCCCGTGGGTCAAGGCCGTCGAGAAGGCCACGCAGGGAACGGTCAAGATCCGTGTGGAACCCGCTGGCGCGCTGACCAGCGGGTCCGAGGCATTCGGAGCCGCCGCGGCCGGCATGACCGACGGCTATGCCGGTTGGGCCACCGTCTATGGCGGTGAAATGCCCGAAGGGATGCTGGCCTACGGCATGGCAATGGGTGCGGAAAACCCTGAGCAGGCCTGGGCTGCGATGTGGGGTGACCCCAAATACCGGATCGGCGAATTGGTGCAGGAGGCTGCACACGAACGCAATCTGCACTGGATAGGCTGGACCGATCAGGGGCCCAATGCCATGTTCACCACCTTCCCCGTCAATAAGCTGGAAGACCTGAAAGGCAGAAAGATGCGTGCCGGCGGTCCGCAGGCGCTGTTTCATCAAACCATGGGGGGCACCCCGGTTTCCATGGATGCGGGGGATATCTACACCGCCATCAAGCTTGGCACGATAGACGGCACCTATTGGGATACCGGAGGCATTGCCGACATGCATTTCCAGGAGGTCACGAAATTCGCGATCATGCCCGGATGGAATCCTGCGCAGCATCAGGAAACCTTCGTCAATCTGGACAAGTGGAACGAACTGACCCCCTGGCAGCGCAAGCAGATCGAAGGCATCTTCAAGGAAACCTATTTCGAGACCAGCAAGCTGCATGCCGACGCGGTCGACAGTTCCCTGAAGACCTTCACCGATGCGGGCGGTACCGTCACCATGCTTTCAGACGATGAAATCGCCCGCATGCGTGACAAGGCGATCAAGGAAGTCTGGCCGAAAGTCGCTGAAAAGTCTGCGCGCAATGCGGAAGGCGTCAAGCGCTGGACGCAGTTCCTGGATGATCAGAACAAAAAATAACAGACCAGCGAAGTGACGGCAAACCCTGCGTGTGCAGCCAGCCGCCCGCCCCGACCCGATACGCTTCGCGCGTGACGGTCGGGGCGATCACCAGACCAGACCAGGCCAGGCCATCGGCGCTGAAGCGTCGACAAAAGGGAACAAGAAATGAGTCTTGAAGTCATCACTCTGCTGTATTTCTGTTGTCTGTTCCTTGTGCTGTTCCTGGGTCTTCCTGTGGCTTTTGGCTTGGGGGGCACTGCGGTCCTGTTTGCTGCGATCCTTACGCCACGCTCCCTGCTGGCGATACCCAGCGCCTTTTATTACACGCCCTGGAACTCCATACTCGTCACCATCCCTCTGTTCCTTTTCATGGGGAACCTGATCCGTTATTCCGGGATTGCCGACGCGGCGTATGCCGCAGTGTATAAATTGATTGGTCACATAGCCGGCGGGCTGGCCATGGGAACGGTGGTGGTATGCACGATTTTTGCCGCCGTGACGGGCATCACACCGCCGGCCACGATCACGATGGGTCAGATTGCCTATCCGTCGATGATGAAATACAAGTACGACCGCTCCATCGCCATCGGTTCGATCGGTGCGGGCGGAGCGCTGGGGGCCTTGATACCCCCCAGCGTGCCGTTCATTTTCTATGGCCTGCTGGCCAATGAATCGATTGGCGCCCTGTTTCTGGCGGGGGTCGTGCCCGGCCTGATGCTGGCCTTGTTCTACGTGCTGTATATCGGCATACGCTGTCACTTCCAGCCTCACGTGGGCCCGCCGCTGCCAGCCGATCTCAGGTTCACGACGGCGGAAAAGATTCGTTCCGTCGTGGATATCTGGCCGTTCGTGGCTTTGATCGTCATCGTGCTGGGCTCGATCTGGGGGGGTATCGCCACGCCTGCAGAATCTGCCAGTTTCGGTGCCGCGGGCGCACTGGTCATCAACATCATCTATCGTCAGCTGACCTGGAAGATCTTCAAGGATTCCCTGTTTTCCACCCTGAAGCTGTGTGGCATGGGGTTCTGGATCCTGATTGGTGCCAATATCTACCTGAACATCTTCAATGCGCTGGGCAGTCAGGATCTGCTGACCGAACTGGTGCTGAGCATGCCCGGCGGCACCATGGGCATCCTGGCGATGATGATGCTGATCGTGCTGGTGCTGGGCATGGTGATGGATGACTGGGCCATCATCATGCTGTGCACACCCTTGTTCCTGCCCATCATCAACGAGCTGGGGGTCGACAAGGTCTGGTTCGGTGTCCTGTTCATCGTCAATATCCAGATTGCCTACCTGTCACCGCCCTTCGGTTTCGTGCTGTTCTGGATCAAGGGGATCCTGCCTCCGGATGTCAACATGGGACATGTCTACCGATCCGTCGGCCCATTCGTGGCATTGCAGCTGCTGGGGCTGGTGCTGGTGTTCTTCTTTCCCCAGATCGCGCTCTGGTTGCCCAGGGTCGCAGGGTAGTGTCCCGTGCGGTTGGCGTGTGCATTTGCATTCGGATGCATGGGCTTGTCAGGCAAGGCGCCAAGCGCCACCATGGCAGTGGCTATCGCAAAGATTTGCAACGCAGCATGACGAGCCCGGGCGCCCTGCGACAGAACACCCTGCGACAGAACGTTGAAATGCCACCGGTGCTTTGTTATTGTGTACGGTTTGGATGAGTCGGACACCCGTGCACACGCAAAAGCAAACAGGGCGGGCCCGGGCCCGCATGCCTGCCGAGGATGCGGGTGCCATTTCAGACCCCGTGCGCTGGCGCATTCTGGTCGTGCTGCTGGCCGTCATCTTCATGTCGCTCATTGGCGTGAGCATCGTCAATGTTGCGCTGCCATCCATCCAGCAGTCTCTCAATGCCACGCAGTCCGACATGCAGTGGGTGCTGTCCGGGTACGCGCTGACGTTCGGGGTGATCCTGGTGGCGGCGGGCCGCGCCGGGGACCTGGTCGGCCGCGGCGGCATCTTTCTGATCGGGGTGGCGGTCTTCACCCTGGCATCGGTGGCGGCAGGCCTGGCGCCCGACCCCGCCTGGCTGAACGGCGCCCGGTTTGCGCAGGGCATCGGTTCGGGGCTGCTGAACCCTCAGGGCATCGGGATGATCCAGCAGTATTTTCGCGGCGCGGAGCGTGGTCGGGCGTTTGGTTATTTTGGCACGGCGGTCGGTTTTTCAGTGGCCATCGGCCCCGTCCTGGGCGGGCTCCTGATCGAATTGGGCGGCTTGCACCTGGGTTGGCGGCTGACCTTTCTGGTGAATGTGCCGATTGGCATCATTGCCATGATTCTGGGATTCCTGTGGTTTCCCAGGCCACTGATCCACAGCCCCGCATCCGTTGCCAGCCGGATGGATCGCCTCGCGGGGCAGCGTGCACGCGGGCGTTTCGCTCCGGCGGGGCAGGTGCCCGCATCGGGGCAGGTGCCGGAATCGAGGCAGGTGCCGGACGCTGGACAGGTGTTCGCATCGGGACGGCCGCCCCCAGCGAAGCACGTGAACACCGCCGGCAGCGTGCCCGGAGCCGCTCGGCCGGTGCAGGTCGCGCGCGCGAGCGGCTTGCTGAGCGCCCTGGATCCGGTGGGTTCGGCGCTGTTGGGCCTGGCCGTTCTGGCCGTGCTGTTCCCCTTTGTCGAGTCGCAGACCTCGGCGCTTCTGTGGGTGCTGTTTCCGCTGGGCTTCTTGCTGGTCTATCTGTGGATTCGCTGGGAACGATACTATGAGCGTCTGGGTTACAGCCCCATGGTGAATCTGGACATTTTTGCCACCCGCAGCTTCACCAACGGCAGCATCATCATGACCCTGTACTTCCTGGGCATGACCAGCATCTGGGTGCTGGTCGCCCTGTACGTTCAGGAGGGCGATGGCCGATCGGCGCTGGAAGCCGGGCTGTTCGGCATTCCAGCGGCACTGTTGTCGGCCTATGCGGCGCACTGGGCGGGCAAGCGGGTGATGCGCTATGGCCGCAAAGTCGTCATCTGGGGGCTGATTCTGGCGCAGCTTGGCCTGTGGCTGAGCATCGCCGTCGTGTTGCTGCATGAGCAGGGGCGACTGAGCGTCTGGTGGTTGTTGCTGACCCTGTCATTCATCGGGCTGGCGCAAGGTTCGGTCATCAGCCCGAATCAGGCACTGACGCTGGCCGATGTGCCGCTGGACTACGCGGGCAGCTCGGGCGCCATCATGCAGACGGGGCAGCGCATCGGCACTTCGGTGGGCATCGCCATGATCACCGCCGCGGTTTTTGCGACGCTTTCAGCCGCATCCTGGCCGGTTGCGGTTGCCTTGGGCTTTGCCCTGATCAGCGTGGTGCTGCTGCTGGCCCTGGTCGTGGCCTTCAAGGATCAGCGCGATCGACAACGCCAGCAGATCCGCGCGCAGGCACTGGCCGAGGCGCAGCAGGAGGCGGCCCGGGCGCGCCACGTGCGTCCACCTGGAACGGATGGGAAGCCGGGATTCGTGAAGGGAGGAGGGCGTTGAGAGGGGTACCCGGATGGCCTCCTTGTCCGTGTCACGTGACGGTGAACGGTTTGATCATGCCCAGCATGAAGTGTGGAGCGCCCGTTTTGACGTCGGGCACGTAGCAGATTGCGAAATAGTCTCCCGCCATCAGATCCAGTACCGCCCAATCGATTGCACCGGGGCTCATGGGCGCGACGCCGGCCAGGCCCACGAAGGGGGCTGGCCCGGCAGGGGGCGGGCTGGCGTCCGGATTCTTCGGGGTGGAAGACGCGTCGGGCGGCGAAGCCATCAACATCGCTTTCACCTGCTCGAAGGACACGCCCGGGGCCAGACGGTTCAATATCATTTCATGCAGCTGGTCGCTGGTGTCGATCACTTTCCACAGATGCCTGCCAGCCGGGAATTTGTCTGGCAAGTCGATAAAGGAAAAATCAAGCAGGTCGACCGTGGTTTGCGCAGTTGGAGGGGTACCCGCCCGGGTGGCTCCGGTCACTGTCAGTGGGGCCAGCATGCCCATTTTGTAGTGCGGCATGCCGGCAGCGTCCGGAATCATGCAGATCACGACATATCGCCCGGGTTGCAGATCCAGAATGACGCTGGTTTGCCGGCCCGGATTGATGCTGCCGGGGCCGCCCATCGAGCGGGAGATCGAAAAGAGGGCGCCAAGATCCTTGTCGCGGGCGGTGGCCATGAATTCGTCCACTGTCTTGCCCTCGTTCAGGCGCATCAGCATGGCGTGGTGGTCTGCTCCTCCTGCGTTTTTCAGGGTGATCTCGGTATAGCCGCCGGGGATGCTGGCTGGCAGATCGAAACGGAAATCTCTGGCTGTGATCCCGAGCTGCGGATAGGCATTGGTCCTGGCCATCGCCAGCGGGATGCCACGCACGGCGAATGCTGTGGCGAGTCCGGCAGCGCCCATGCTTTTCAGAATGGTGCGGCGTGACGTGCACGATTCCATCGGGCCGGGCTGTCGAGCCTCAGCCGCTTCATCATGAATTTGTCCCATGGCTGCTCTCCTGTTTGCAGGGACTGTGGAAAGAGATCGTCTGTGTCTTTCAGATGCCGGTGGCCAGCCTTGCCATGACGATGATGATGACCACCTGCATGACCCCCTGGCTGGCCACGACGTAGTAAAAGCGGCTCATCATGCGTCCGATCCTGGGGCCGTCGGGCTTGGGTTTCTGAATCTCGAGACAGACACGCACGCTGGTTGGCAGGAGATAACCCAGCCCCTGGATGGCCATCAGGGTGACGAGAATCAGGGCTGCGGCGATCCAGCCGAATTGGGGCCAGGGCAACTGGGTCAGGCCCAGCCGCACTGCCAGGAACCAGCCGGCGGTCCCGGTGATGACGGACAAGGTCGGTAACAAGAACAGCGTGACCGGCGTCAACCGGATAATGATTTCCTTGCGGACGGGGATCGGGACACGCCGCAGGATCGGCCCGATGACGAATCCCATGAACAGATCGATGCCTGTCCACAACACGCCGCTCATGACGTGCACCCAGTCCAGAAACCAGACGCTCCCATAGAGGATTGCGAAGATCATCACGAACAGTGCGGCGCCGACGAACCACAGGTAGTGCCATCGGATCAGCCGCAAGGGCTCTGCGGGAACTGCGTCGATCGATGCTTCCATGATGCCTCCGGCACGCTGTCGTCGTCAGTTGGGTCCATCGAGGCGAATGACGGACTGGCCAGGCAGTGGCGATGCGAAAGCTAAATTTTATACCTCAATCTTTTGGATAAGAAAAAAAAATGGACCCACCGCCCGCTCTTTCTGTGGCGTTGCCTGCTGCTCCTGCTGCCTGCTTTTCGGCAGGAGCCGAAGACGGCCTTGTGCAAGCGCGGCCATTCGGCGCCGTCGACCGCAACCGCCGGACGGGCATGCGCGACGACGCCTTTATCCGCTGCCAGTCCACACCGGGCAGGCAATCGGTGCCGACGGCTGAGCCACGCTGCCCGATCGCACGTGGACCCGGGCCGTCACCGTCATTGTGCCAGCCGGCGGATCAGTGATCCCATGAAGGCTTCACAGGCCTCGACCTGGGCCACATCGATGTACTCGTTGGGCTGGTGCGCCTGATCGATCGAACCGGGTCCGCAAATGACCACTGAAAACCCGCGTTCCTGGAACAGGCCACCCTCGGTGGCATAGGACACCACCCCGCAGCAGGGATGCCCTGACAGGCGTTGGGCCAGTTGCTGGGCCGCGTCATTTCCAGCCCCGGACAGCGGGGGTGAATTGGCCGAGACGTCTGTCGTGATCGACACATCGGGTGCGGTGGCTTTCAGTTCGGGCAGCAGGTGCTCGCAGTAGTCCCGAAAGCGTTGCAGGATGGCATCGGCGCTGTCCCCGGGAAGGACCCGGACATCCCAGCTGAAGTTGCATTCGCGAGAAATGATGTTGACGGCGGTACCGCCTTGCACCGTACCGACGTGAATGGTGGAATAGGGCGGCACGAAGGGGCAGGCCGGGTCCGCATTCGCCTGGTTTTCAGCACCCAGGTCAGCCAGAAAGGTGATCAGGCGCGCGGCCGTCATGACGGCACTGACGCCGCGGTGCAACTGGCTGGAATGGGCTTCATGGCCGATCACCCGGGTGTGCGCGACGGCCATGCCCTTGTGCGCCATGATGGGGGCCATGCTGCTGGGTTCGCCCACGATGACGGCGGCAGGCTTGGGGATTTCCCGTGCCATCCGGTCGATCATGGCCGGTGCCCCGGCGCAGCCCACTTCCTCGTCGTAGCTGAGCGCAAAGTGCACGGGGCGCTTCAGGCCGGCCTGCAGCATCTGCGGGACCTGGGCCAGGCCGATGGCGATGAAGGATTTCATGTCACACGTGCCGCGGCCGTACAGGCGCCCGCCCTTTTGCGTGACGGTGAATGGGTCGGTGTCCCAGGGTTGTCCGTCGACCGGCACGACATCGGTATGACCGGACAGCACGACACCGCCTTCGACGCTGGGGCCAACCGTGGCGTACAGGTTCGCCTTCTGGCCATCCGAGCTGCGCACCAGGTGGCTGTCCACACCGAAGCCGGCCAGATAGTCTCGCACATAGTCGATCAGGACCAGGTTCGAGTGACGCGATACGGTATCGAACCCCACCAGCTTGGTGATCAGGTCCAGTGATTGCGGGTACATGCGGCCTCCGATTCAGAACGAATGGGGTTCACAGTAGGGCGGGTCAGGATGTCGTGTCAAGACCATTGGCGCCGCCCGCCGGCAATCAGGGGAATGGTGGGCAGGCGGCCCCTTGTCCGGGCTTGGCCTCGTGATGGCCACGGCTATCGCTGCGGTTTACGCCTTGTCTGACAAGCCCATGCATCCGAATATAAGTGCACAAACCAGCCAAACGGGGCACCAGGGGCCACCCGCGGGCATGTGAATGCGGACCTTGCGGTCCGCGTCGCGCCAGTGATCAGCGCGGGTCAGGCGTCATCCGCAGATACGGCTTCAGCACCTTGACGCCCTTCGGGAACAGCGTCTTGGCATCGGCATCGGACACCGATGTGGAAATGGCGACGTCCTTGCTGTGGCCCTCGACCCCCCAGTTTGCAGGGGTGCCCACCTTATGGTCGCGCGTCAGCTGCAGCGCATCCAGGGCACGCAGGATCTCGTTGAAGTTGCGCCCGACGCTCATCGGGTAGATCAGAATCAGGCTGATCTTCTTGTCGGGGGAGATCAGAAAGACGTTGCGCACGGTCTGATTGTCTGCCGGGGTGCGCTTGGAAGCATCCCCCGAGGCGCTCGCCGGCAGCATGTTGTAGAGCTTGGCAACCTTCAGGTCGGTGTCCCCGATGATGGGATAATTCGGCGCCGTTCCCTGGGTTTCACCGATGTCCTTGGCCCATTTTTTATGGTCCTCGACCGAGTCGACCGACACCGCGAGGATCTTGGCGTTGCGCTTGTCGAATTCCGCCTTGATGTTCGCCATGAAGCCGAGTTCGGTGGTGCAGATCGGCGTGAAATCCTTGGGGTGCGAAAACAGGACGCCCCAGGAGTCACCCAACCATCGATGCAGGCTGATTTTTCCCTCGGTGGTTTCGGCTTCGAAATCAGGCGCAATATCCCCTATTTGTAGTGACATGCTGGATACTCCTTCAAGTTGAAAACAGCAGGTGAAACACTGCTTTCCGGCAGAGAAAGCAAGCGGCCCTCCCTGCGTGGGCCATTCATGATTCGGTTACTGTAGCCGAAGATTCCTGCAGCGCTCGGGCGCGGCATTGAACCGTATCGGGGGCGCCTTGGTGGGTTCCTGCTGCCCGCAGCAGGATCGCGCTTGCGTCTGCCCATTGTCCGACGTGAAGCCTGGCTGGCGGCGGCACCCGGACCAGCCGGGTCGAGGATGGCTTTGTTCTGGCTTGCCTCGAACGTTTCTGCCCGGTGTGTTGATTCTGGTCGTTCCCCGTCCTGAACAGTAGCGCCTGCCGCGCACCGGATCAGGCTCCGGGGAAATCATTTTAGGTTTCACGGAAACAGGCTGTCAACGCGGATCGGAAAGCTCTGTTGATCAACAGCGGGGTAGCTTGTCGACAATTTTGGCTATAGTCCCCCCCACGGTGCCACCGGTTTGAAACACTGCTGCACGAAATCAATGAAGGTGCGTACCCGCTTGGGCATTGTCCTATCGGGCAAATGGACCAGATAGATGCCGATATCAGGCAGCACCTGATAATTGGCAAGCAGCGGAACCAGGCGACCCAGATGCAGGTCGTTCGCCGCCACATAGATGGGCAGAACGCCCAGCGCAAGCCCTGACAGCACCGCTGCGTGCGCAGCATCCATGTCGTCGGTCTCGAACCGCGCGTTGACCGGCACACCATACTGCCGCCCGTCGCGCGCCAGAGTCCACGCACCCTTCGGTGCCAGCGGCGGAAACAGTATGCCGTCATGTGCAGCCAGATCTTCGATGGTGGCGGGCGTACCGCGCCGTGCCAGGTACGACGGCGCCGCACATAGGATCTTGCGGTTCACGGCCAGCTTGTGTGCGACAAGCTTGAGATCGGGCGTCAGGGACATGCGGATGCCGATATCGTAGCCTTCGTCACCCAGTTCCACAGTGCGATTGCTGCAGGATAGCTTGATGCGGATCTCGGGGTACTTCAGCTGGAAATCGCCGATGATCGGCATCAGGTAGCGTAATGCGAATGCCTGCACGCAAGTGACGCGCACCAGTCCCGCGAGCGCCGACTGCGATTGCGTCAATCGCCTCTCGGCATACTCGGCCTCGTGGACGACGCGACGGCAATGCTCATAGAAAGTCGCCCCCGCCACGGTCAAGCTGAGTCTGCGGGTCGAGCGGTTCAGCAGTTTGACTGAGAGAGAACGCTCCAGTGCGCTGACCTGACGGCTGACCAGCGACTTGGACAGTCCCAGCGTGATCGCAGCAGCCGAGAAGCTGTTGGCCTCGACCACCCGGGCGAAGACACTCATTGCAGCCAAACGCTCTCTCATTGATGTATTTTCCACAACAATCGGTTGAATAGAAGAGTATTTATCTTGATTGCGCAACGGTTTAGATTATGAACTATCTCACCACCACAACCAAGCGGGAGTCCAACCATGAGCACGACCAGGATCGATCTCGGCCAACTGAGCATCCACTATCTCATCGACGGTTCGCAGCATGCAGGCATGGGAATTTTCGAATTGACCGTCGGGTCGGGGGCGAACACGCCGCCACCGCACAGCCACCGGCATAACGAAGAAATCGTCTACGTTCTGGAGGGCACGCTGCGCTACACCGTCGGCCCCGAAACACGAGACCTCACGCCCGGGCAAACCATGCATACGCCCAAGGGTGTTGTCCACGGATTCTGGAATCCTTTTGGGGGTGCCGCACGCGCCCTGATCATCATGTCGCCGGACATCGGTGCCCAGTATTTCAAGGATGTGGCTGCCGTGGTGGGAGCGGGTGGTCCGCCGGACAAGGCTGCTCTGATGGCAGTCATGGATCGGTACGGACTGGTACCGTCGACGCATGTAGAAAAATAAGAGAATGACCGAGCGCGATGTGGTGAGGCTGACGCTCCGCGGCCAGTCGAATTGGGCACGCGCGTAATGAGCGTGGTGACCAGGTACCTGCGGTACACGCAGAACCTCGAGAGTGGCGCACCACGCGGGGATCACCCAAAACAAAACGCCCGACTGAGAGCAGTCAGGCGTGTATTTTGGTGGAGACGATGGGGATCGAACCCACGACCTTCGCATTGCGAACGCGACGCTCTCCCAGCTGAGCTACGTCCCCGAAAGACGTGCATTCTAGCAGCAATGCGCAGTTGCTGTCCATGTCGTATACGCACGTCGTACACGCACGCATGCCGTACGCGTACACGCACGCTGTCGTACGCGCGTTGTGCCCACCGCCGGTCTCCGTCTGCCGTGTCGGCCGGCTGCGCGCTCGCTGGGCGCTCGACACGTTCAGTGGCTGCTCTTGGGCAGTCGGCCCATCAGGTAGAACTCGTCATTCGGGCGCATGGACATGAAATTCACCATCCGGTTGCTCAGGCCGAAAAATGCCGCGATGGCGGCGATGTCCCAGATGTCCTCGTCGCTGAACCCGTGCGGGTGCAGAGCCTGGTAGTCGGATTCGCTGATGTCCTGTGCGTCCAGCGAGACCTTCATGGCGAAATCCAGCATGGCCATCTCGCGCGGATTCAGGTCGGCCTTGCGGTAATTGATGGCGACCTGGTCGGCAATCAGCGGGTTGCGTGCGCGGATGCGCAGGATGGCACCGTGGGCGATGACACAGTATTGGCAATTATTCGCCCCGGAGGTCGCCACCACGATCATTTCCCGCTCGGCCGGGCTCAGGCCGCCTTCCTTTTCCATCAGGGCGTCGTGGTAGGCAAAGAAGGCACGGAATTCCGCGGGTCGATGCGCCAGGGCCAGAAACACGTTGGGGATGAAGCCGGCCTTTTCCTGAACGGCCAGGATGCGGGTGCGCAGGTCTTCGGGCAGTTCGGTCAGGTCGGGTATGGGATAACGGCTGATGCGCGGCGTCTTCATTGCGTTTCCTTGAAATCCCCCGTGTTCGCACGAGGGTGTCGTCGCCGACGGTATCCCGAAGGGACCCCCGGATCGAGCCCTGTCGGGTGGCCAAGCGGCACCACGAGAGTGTAAAAGAAGCTTGGACAAAACCTTACCATGCAGCCGCATGAGATCGGGCAGTTTCTTGACGGGAGAAGACGCAATGGCAGACAAACTGGAGCGCGGACTCGTGCGGGTACAGGGGTTTCAGGACCCGGAAATGGATTTTCAGCTGATGCGCCAGCTGGGCTCGGTACGCTACGGAGGCGCCGCGGTGGGTGAGTGCCTGTCGCTGGCCGCGCAGATCGGTGATGCGGATCCGGCACGCTGGGTGCAGGCTTTCGCCGCGTCGGGGCAGCGCTGGGCACAAGAGGCGGCGCAGCGGGCGGCACGGGGGCACGCCATCAGTGCGCGTGATCTGTACCTGCTGGCCTGCAACAGTTACCGGGCGGCGGAATATTATTGTTCCGTGGATGATCCCGCTCATCGGCAAAACGGCCTGGACAGCCGCCAGGCGTTTCTGTCGGCCATGCAGTGCGAACGGCTCACCTGCACGGAACTCTGGTTCACGCAGCATGGCCTGCGCCTGCCGGCCTACCACCTTCATGATCCGCAAACGGCCGGAGACCGCCTGCTGATGATCATCAGCGGCTTTGACGGCACGCTCGAAGAAACCTATCTGTCATACGGCTTGCCCGCGATCGCCCGCGGCTACGATCTCCTGCTGTTCACCGGCCCTGGCCAGATGGATACGTGGCGCTTCAACGCGCACAGCCACTTTGTGCCGGACTTCGAAGGGATCGGCCGGGTTGTGGTGGATCACGCCCTGTCCCTGCCCGGGATGGATGCGCGGCATGTGGCACTGATGGGCATCAGTTTCGGGGGGTATTTTGCCGCACGCATTGCCGCTCATGAACCCCGGGTGCGGGCTCTGATCCTCAATTCGCCCGTGACGGACCTGCATGCCTACATGACTTCATTCGTGGGCTTCGATCCCGCCACACTGTCGCCCGCGGACGACTTTGGTGTGGCGGATCTGGATCAAATCCCCGATGCCGACATGAGCCCCCAGGCGCGCGAGATGTCGCGCAACCTGATGCTGCGCTTTGGCCAGGCGAGCTTTCGTGAAACGTACCGGTACCTGCGCGCATTCCGGCTGGACGAGCAGGCCCTGCGCCGGATCGGCTGCCCCGCGCTGGCCCTGGTGGGCGAGGGTGAGGGACCGGAGCCGCTACGCCAGTGGCAGGCCTTCCAGGATGCGGTGTCAGGCCCCGTCAGCAAGCACCTGTTCACGACCGGGCAGGGCGCGGATGGTCATGGTCAGGTGGGCAATCTGGCCTGGTCCGCTGCCGTGTCGATGGATTGGTTGAACGAAACATTCGGGGTCGCTTGAGTCGTGCCGGCAGCCCCGGGATCTTCTGACCCGGCCCGAAGCGGTCGGCATGGGGCCTCGGGGTCGTGTGGACGGCATCCAGGCGGGAATGATGACTTGGTTGGAACGATATAATGCCCGATTGAATTCTCTTTCAGGCTTTATCGGATCCCCATGAGCTCAACCATACTCGAGAACCTGCCAGTCGGGCAGAAGGTCGGCATCGCTTTTTCCGGCGGGCTGGACACCAGCGCCGCGCTGTTGTGGATGAAGAACAAGGGTGCCGTGCCCTTTGCCTACACCGCCAATCTGGGGCAACCCGACGAGCCGGACTACGACGAGATCCCGCGCAAGGCGCTGCGCTATGGTGCGCAGGGTGCACGGCTGGTGGATTGCCGCGCCCAGCTGGTGTCCGAGGGCATTGCCGCATTGCAATGCAATGCCTTTCACATTTCCACGGGCGGGGTCACGTATTTCAACACCACGCCGATCGGCCGCGCGGTCACCGGCACGATGCTGGTGTCGGCCATGCGTGAAGACGACGTTCACATCTGGGGTGATGGCAGCACGTTCAAGGGCAATGACATCGAGCGCTTCTACCGCTACGGTCTGTTGACCAATCCGGACCTGAAAATCTACAAGCCGTGGCTGGACCAGCAGTTCATCGACGAGCTGGGCGGCCGCGCGGAAATGTCCCGATACATGCAGGAAAACGGTTTCGACTACAAGATGTCCGCGGAAAAAGCCTATTCCACGGACTCGAACATGCTGGGCGCCACGCACGAGGCCAAGGACCTGGAGCATCTGGATTCGGGCATCCGCATCGTGCAGCCGATCATGGGAGTCGCTTTCTGGAAGCCGCAGGTCGAGGTGCCGGCAGAGGAAGTCACGGTCCGCTTCGAGGAGGGCCAGCCGGTGGCTCTGAACGGGCAGGAATACGGCGACCCGGTCGCACTCATGCTGGAAGCCAACCGCATCGGCGGGCGCCATGGCCTGGGCATGAGCGACCAGATCGAGAACCGCATCATCGAGGCCAAGAGCCGCGGCATCTACGAAGCCCCGGGCATGGCCTTGCTGCACATCGCCTACGAGCGCCTGGTCACGGGCATCCACAACGAAGACACGATCGAGCAGTACCGCGTCAACGGGCTGCGCCTGGGTCGCCTGCTGTACCAGGGGCGCTGGTTCGACCCCCAGGCGATCATGCTGCGCGAGACGGCACAGCGCTGGGTGGCGCGCGTGATCACGGGCGAAGTGGCGCTGGAACTGCGTCGCGGCAACGACTATTCGCTGCTGGATACACGTTCACCGAACCTGACGTATCACCCGGATCGCCTGACCATGGAAAAAGGCGAATCGATGTTCTCGCCGCTGGATCGCATCGGCCAGCTGACCATGCGCAACCTGGATATCGTGGATACTCGCGACAAGCTGTTCACCTACACCCAGGTGGGGCTGTTGTCCCAGTCGGGCCAGTCGGACATCCCGCAGCTGCAGCAGGACGCACCCACGAAAAAGTGAGTGCAAGGGCCACCGGCGGCCCTCAGGCCGCGGATTGGTCGCGCCGGGCCGGCACGCACTGTGCGCTGGGCTGGTCCGCGGCTTCGGCCGTATCGGTCGTCTGCAGGTGATTGCTGTCGGCGAAGTCACAGACGAATTTCCAGGCCAGGGGCTCCAGTTCGCGCAGGCGATGGTCAATGGACACACAGGGCACGCCTTCGCTGGTGCCGGGCATGGCGTACGGCGAATAGGACAGCGGATTGGGGCTGGAGCCGGGGGGGCGAAACTGGGACAGGACGCCAGCCAGACGCTCTGCCCAGTCGCTGGGCCGGAACCGCTGGCCGTCCCGGGTCTTGCCGTGAATGATCAAATGCTGGACAGGACTGCTCATGGTGGTTCCAAAGCCTGGACGCACCCGGGATACAGGTGCGCATCAATATCCCCTTCGCCGCGCATTGTATCCGATTGGCATTTTGCACGGGTTGCGGCGCCACTGTAATATGTTCGTTTTTGCACAGGATCATCCATGTCCGCTGACAATCCGACCGGGCCATTGCGCCATTTTTTGCAGCTGCGTGATTTTTCCGAGACGGAGATCCTTTATGTCATCCAGCGCGCCCGCCTGATCAAGGACAAGTTCAAGCGCTACCTGCCGCATCACACCTTGCATGACCGCAACCTGGCCATGGTGTTCGAAAAGGCCAGCACCCGCACGCGAGTGTCGTTCGAGGCCGGCATGTACCAGCTGGGCGGATCCGTCATCTACCTGACCACCGAGGGCTCGCAACTGGGCCGTGCCGAGCCGATCGAGGATACGGCGCGCGTGGTGTCGCGCATGGTCGATCTGATCATGATCCGCACCTTCGAGCAGACCCGCATCGAGCGTTTTGCCGCACATTCCCGGGTGCCGGTCATCAACGGCCTGACCAACGAATACCATCCCTGCCAGATCCTCGCAGACATCCTGACCTTCGTCGAGCATCGCGGGCCGATTCGCGGCCGCACGGTGGCCTGGATCGGGGATGCCAACAATATGGCGTATACGTGGGTGCAGGCGGCCGAACTGCTGGGTTTCACGCTGCATGTATCCGCACCGGCGGGCTATCGCCTCGATCCGCTGCGTGTGGGCAGGCCGCCCGATTCGGTGCTGCGCGAATTCGATGATCCGCTGGAGGCCTGCCGGGGTGTGGACCTGGTCACCACGGATGTCTGGACCAGCATGGGCTACGAGGCCGAGAACGAGGCGCGCCGATTGGCCTTTGCCGACTGGAGCGTGGATGCCACGATGATGGCCGCTGCTCGCCCGGATGCCCTGTTCATGCACTGCCTGCCCGCCCACCGCGGCGAGGAGGTCACCGGCGACGTGATCGATGGCCCGCAAAGCGTGGTCTGGGACGAAGCCGAAAACCGGCTGCATGTGCAAAAGGCGCTGATGGAATTCCTGCTGCTTGGCCCGCTGCAGGCCTGAGCCGCCGGCATCACCAGAAAAGGGGGTGCGCGGGCCTTAGGCCGCGGGCATCACCAGAAAAAAGGATGCGCGGGCGTGAGCTGCCGGCATCACCAGAAAAAAGGGATGCGCGGGCCTTGGCTGCCGGCATCACAAGAAAAAGGGACGCATGAAGCGCCCCTTTCAGAATGCAGGCCGGGATGACCCGGTGGCTGCACCGATCAGGCCAAGGCCTTGATCGCGGCCGACAGACGGCTTTTGTGCCGAGCGGCCTTGTTCTTGTGGATGATCTGTTTGTCGGCCACGCGATCGATCACGCTGCTGGTCTTGCGGAAGATTTCGTTGGCGGCAGCCTGATCGCCGGTTTCGATGGCCTGACGCACACGCTTGATGGCAGTGCGCAACATCGAGCGCATGCTGGCATTGTGTTTGTTGTGAGCGACGGCCTGACGGGCGCGCTTGCGGGCTTGTGCGGAATTGGCCATAAGGGTGGTTTGCCTGGGGGTTAGCTGTTTGAGTCAAACCGGCATTTTATGCCAGGAATCGTGGTCTGTAAAGGATCGTAGTCGTTTCATGTCCTGACGGGTGTTGCTGCCTGGCCGGTACTTCTGCCTGACCGCAGTTCCGCTGCTTTCAAGTGCCGGCGTCGGCGCCGATGCCGGTGCTGCCAGCCCGTACCGATCTGGCATGCCGTTGCACAAAGCGCAGCGTGTGATGCTGGAATTCGCGCGCCTTCTTGCGCGCCTTGAAGCCCAGGGTGCGATTGATCCAGTAATGGATGTCGAAATGGCGGGCGCCCAGTCCGTCGATGAACACCAGTCGCCAGCGATGATCGGGTGCATCGCAGACGAGCATGTTGGTGATGTTGAAGTCGGACAAGACGACTTTGTTCTGAATCAGCCATCCGAAGGCCTCGTGCACCAGACTGAGCGCCTGGCGGGAGGTGATGAGCCCGCTGTCCAGGGCGGCGCCCAGAGTGGGTGCGGGCGTGCCATCGGACAGCTGGATCAGGTCGACGACCAGGCCTGGCCCCCGATCGGTACGCGCCCAGCCGTGGACGCGGGGGACGTGGGGTCCGCTGACGCCGTGGCGTGTCAGGTACCGGGCGTAGTGGAATTCGATCTCGTTTTGTGGCCGCAGCTGGTCGGGTCTGGCGACCTTCACGCACCATGTCGGGTTTTCGGGGTGACGCCAGCAGTCGCGATCGTTACCGGAACCGATCTTCTCGGTCAGTGTCAATATCGGCCGCATCCGGTTTTCCGGACGCTCCGGATTCAGTATGGATGGATCAATTGCCATGTGCCTGGAACGGGATCTGCGTTTTCCCTTGTCTGCAAGGCCCGGATATTCTGTACCAGATTTCAGTGGATGTCGCGATCAGGCTGGCTGGCCTGTCCGCGGGAAAAGTCACGCGGGCGGAAACCCGCCAGCAGCAGGGCACCAAAATAGCCAAGCGCCGACAGCAGCAGTATACCCAGCAGCCAGGCCACCCGTTCACCCGGGTGGGCACCCAGCGCGATCCAGTCCATATGTCGGTTGGTCCAGGCCAGCACACCGGCCAGCACGGTTAGCGCGGGCAGCAGACGCAGGGCAAAGCGCCACCACCCTGGCAGTGGTACATACAGGCCGCGTCGGCGCAGCAGCACGACCAGGCTCAGGGCATTGACACTGGCCCCCAGCCCGATCGACAGGGCCAGCCCGGCGTGGGCAAGCCACGGCACCAGGACGAGGTTCATCAACTGTGTGAACACCAGCACGGAAATGGCAATGCGCACCGGGGTGCGGATGTCCTGCTTGGCATAAAAGCCGGGCGCCAGGATCTTGATGGCGAGCAGGCCCAGCAGTCCGATCGCATAGGCCATGACGGCCAGGCGGGTCTGGGCGACATCGTGGGCACCGTAGGCGCCGTAGTTGAACAGGGTGGCCACCAGCCCATCGGACAGCATGGCCATGCCCAGGGCCGCCGGCAAGCCCAGCAGCAGCACCAGACGCAAGCCCCAGTCCAGCAGGGCGTTGTAGCGCGGCTGGTCCTGGCGGGCGTGGGCTGCCGACAGGCTGGGCAGCAAGACCGTTCCCAAGGCCACCCCCAGCAGGGCGGTGGGGAATTCCATCAGGCGGTCGGCAAAGGACAGCCAGGTGACGCTGCCAGGTGCCAGCCAGGTGGCAATATTGGTGTTGATCAGCAGCGACAGCTGGGCTACCGACACGCCCAGGGTCGCTGGCAGCATTTGCCGCATGATGCGGTGCACGATCGGATCGCGCCAGGCGGCCAGCAGCCCGGCGCCGTAGCGCGGCAGCAGTCCCAGCCGGCCCAGGGCGATCCACTGCACGGCAAGCTGCAGGATGCCGCCGATCATGACGCCTGCGGCGAGTGCGTGAATGGGTTCGCGCAGGTGCTGCGCCAGCAGCAGGCTGGCACCCATCATCGACAGGTTCAGCAGTACCGGCGTGATGGCGGGAACGGCAAAGCGGCTCCAGGTGTTCAGCACCCCCGAGGCAAAGGCGACCAGGGACATGCAGATGATGTAGGGAAACATGAGCCGCGTCATCCACACCGCTTCGGAAAATTCCCCGGCGCGGGCCGCCGTGCGCATGCCGCTGGCCATGGCGGTGACCACCCAGGGGGCGCCCAGCACGCCGATCAGGGTGATGGTGCACAGCGTGGCGAACAGCAGCAGGGCCACGCGGTCCAGCAGGCGGCGCAGCGACGCGTGATCACCGCGCTGGCGCACCTCGCCCAGGATGGGGACGAAGGCCTGCGAAAAGGCGCCTTCGGCGAACAGGCGGCGCAGCAGGTTGGGAATGCGAAAGGCCACCCAGAATGCGTCGGTCAGGGCACCGGCGCCAAACACGCTGGCGATGAGCACATCGCGCAGCATGCCGGTGACACGGGAAAAAAGGGTCAGGCCGCTGATGGTGGCGGCCGAACGCAGCAGGCTCATGCGGCCTTATTTGGGTGCCATGCGGATGGCACCATCCAGCCGGATCGTTTCACCGTTGAGCATGTCGTTCTCGAGGATGCTGAGAACGAGCCTGGCGTAATCCTCGGGGCGTCCCAGGCGCGAAGGGAAGGGCACGCTGGCCGCCAGGGAATCCTGGACCTCCTGGGGCATGCCAAAGAGCATGGGTGTGCCGAAGATGCCAGGCGCGATGGTCATGCAGCGGATGCCCAGGCGGGCCAGATCGCGCGCGATGGACAGCGTCATGCCCACGATGCCGGCCTTCGAGGCCGCGTAGGCGGCCTGCCCGATCTGGCCGTCGTAGGCGGCCACCGAGGCCGTGTTGATGAGGACGCCGCGCTCGCCCGTGGCCTGCGGGTCATTGGCCGTCATGGCTTGGGCGGCCAGCCGCGCCATATTGAAGCTGCCGACCAGGTTGATGTCGACCACGCGACGAAACAGGGCCAGATCGTGCGGTCCGGTCTTGCCGACAATGCGTGCCGCGGGGGCGATGCCGGCGCAGTTCACCAGTGCGCGCAGGGTGCCCCGTGCAACGGCGGCGTCCACCGCGCCCCGGGCATCGGCTTCCGAGGTGACATCGCAATGCACGTAGGTCTGGCCCAGCTCTGCGGCCAGTGCCTGGCCGGCTTCGTCCTGGACGTCGGCGAGGACGACATGGGCACCACGTTGCGTCAGTGCGCGTGCGGTGCCGGCACCCAGCCCGGAAGCGGCGCCGGTGATGAGAATGACTTGCTGCTGAATGTCCATGGGGGTTCCGGTTGGCCGTCAGGCGGTGTGATGGGGTCGCAAGATGCCCAGGATGCGTTCGCGAATGGCGTCGACCGAGCCCACGCCGGAAATCCGGGCATACTGCGGGGCTTCGGCGTCGGTGGATGCCGCCCAGCTGGCGTAGTATTCCACCAGGGGGCGGGTCTGTTCGCGGTAGACCGAGAGGCGATGCCGCACGGTCTCCTCGCGATCGTCGTCGCGCTGGATGAGCGGCTCGCCGGTCTCGTCGTCCAGGCCGGGGCGCCGGGGGGGATTGAATGTCAGGTGGTAAGTGCGCCCGCTGGCGACGTGCACGCGCCGTCCGCTCATGCGCTCGATGATGTGGTCCTCGGGGACGACGATCTCGATCACATAGTCCAGCGGAATGCGCGCCTGCTTGAGTGCGTCGGCCTGGGGAATCGTGCGTGGAAAGCCATCGAACAGATAGCCCGCCTGGCAATCGGGCTGCCGCAGGCGATCGCGCACCAGGCCGATGATGATGTCATCGGACACCAGGCCGCCGCTGTCCATGATCTTTTTGGCTTCCAGGCCCAGCGGGGTTTGTGCCTTGACTGCCGCCCGCAGCATGTCGCCGGTGGAAATCTGCGGAATGCCGAACGCCTCGGTGATGAATGCGGCCTGGGTGCCTTTGCCCGCCCCCGGGGGGCCTAGCAGGATCAAACGCATGATTTCCTCCGGATGTGTCGATTTTTAATTTTTCCGATTATGCCGCAACGCAGCAATCCGTGCATGGCCTCAGGCATGCGCGGGCGGGGTGTCGTTCTTGAGCAGGGCGCGCACGCGATCCAGGTCCTCCGGGGTATCCACGCCGCGCGCCGGCGCGATCGCGGCACGGTGCACGTAGATGGCCAGGCCGTGTTCCAGGGCGCGCAGCTGTTCCAGGGATTCGACGCGTTCCAGCTGGCCTGCGGGCAGGTCGGAAAAGTGGTGCAGGAAGCCGGCGCGGTAGGCATACAGGCCCACATGCAGCCAGGCGGGCAGCCCGGGTGCCAGCTGCTGCCGGCCATCGGCCAGCGCGTCGCGTGCCCACGGGATCGGGGCCCTGGAAAAATACAGTGCGCGGCCGTGCGCATCACAGACGACCTTGACGGCATTCGGATCGAACAGGGTGGTGGCCTGGGTGATCGGGGCTGCGCAGGTGGCGATTGCGGCTTCGGGATGGTAGCCCAGCAAGGCGGCCACGGCGTCGATCAGCGCCGGGTCGATCAGGGGCTCATCGCCCTGGACATTGACCACGATGTCGGTGTCCTTCAGCGCCAGCAAGGTGGCCACCTCGGCCAGCCGGTCGGTGCCGGAGGCATGGTCGGCGCGGGTCATCAGGGCCTCGATGCCGTGTTCGGCAGCCGCCCGGACGATGTCGGCGTGGTCGGTGGCGATCAGCACACGGGTGGCGCCGGAGCACGCCGCCTGGCGCGCGGTGCGCACCACCATGGGCAGGCCGCCCAGATCCAGCAGAGGCTTGCCCGGCAAGCGGGTCGAGGCGGCGCGCGCCGGGATGACGACGATGAAGTTCATGCGTCGCGATCGGTGGTCGCTTCCAGCAGGCGGGCGTCAGCGGGCAGCATGATGGGGACGCCGTCGCGCACGGGGTAGGCCAGGCGGTCCGGCGGGCAGATCAGTTCCTGGTTTTCGCGATCATGGCGCAGCGGTCCCTTGCACAGAGGGCACACCAGAATCTGCAGCAAACGGTTTTCCATGGGAAATCAGGGGTCCGGACAGATGGCAAAGCAACAGTTTAAGGCCTGGCGCCGCCCTTGTGCGACAAAGTCGCGCCACGAGCCGCGGCAGCCTTGCACAGCGCGGCGTGCAGGGCGTCCAGCCAGCCGGGGTCGGAGAACACGGCTCTGGCGTGCACGACCCACAGTCGGGAGTCCTGGGGCGCCACGAGCTTGACCGCGTCCTTCGGGGTGATCAGGATCGGCGCCTGCGGCAAGGCCCTCAGGGTGGCTGGGGCGATGATCTGGTGGTCGGGCACACGCACGCACTGCCCCAGCGTCACGCCGGCGGCGCGCAGCATGGCGAAAAAGCGTTCTGGCTGCCCGATCCCGGCCGCCGCGCTGCAGCGGCTGCTCGCGTGCTGCCCGAGCCATTGGTCCCAGGGCAGGTACTGGCCGCTGGCCAGGTGTTCGACCTGTTCGGGCTGCAGTCGCATGATCAGGCTGCCTGCGGAGTCTGCAGAGTCTGTTGCGGCCAGATGGGTGATCAGCCAGTGCGCGCGCTGCAGCCGGCCGGGCGGTTCGCGCAGGGGGCCGGCAGGCAGCAGGCGCCCGTTGCCGATGCCGCGCGCATCCTGGACGATGATTTCCAGATCCCGGGCCAGTGCCAGGTGCTGCAGGGCGTCGTCCGCGATCAGGACATCGACTTCCGGGTGGGCGGCCAGCAGGGACTGAGCGGCCAGCACGCGGCGCGGGTGCACGCTCACCGGTGCCCCCGTGGTCGCGTGCAGCACGGCGGGTTCATCGCCCAGATGGTGGCTGCTGGCGTCCTGGTCGCTCAGGCGCGCCCGAGGTCCGAGGCGGGTCCCATACCCCCGGCTGACAATGCCCGGGTGCCAGCCAGCGGCCTGCAAGGCTTGGCAGACGGCCGTGGCGACGGGGGTCTTGCCGGTGCCTCCGACCAGAATGTTGCCGATCACGACCACGGGCACCGGTGCGCGCCAGGCCGTGGCGGCCCGGGCGCGCAGGTGGCGGCCAGCCAGCCAGCCGTATAGCCGGGACAGGGGGGTGAGCAGGGTGCTGATGAGGCCGCGCCGGCGCCAGATGGACAGCAGGCAATCCTCGAGCCAGCGGCTCACGGCCGCGCCTGGGTCAGGAAATGCACCCGGCTGATGTGAGCAAGGCGCGCGGCTTCGAGCGCACGCACCACGGATGCATGGGACGCCTGACCATCCGCGTCGATGCGCAGCGTCATGTCGTCGCGCCCCTGCAGCGCCTGGCGCAGGGCGCCGGCCAGGGTCTCGTCGCCGGAGGCGTCGACATAGCTGCCGTCCAGGGCGTACAGCCCGTCGCGGCTGATGGCCAGCTCCAGCGCGGGCGTGGCTTCGAGCGCCTGCGCGCGTGCTTCGGGCAGCGCCACCCGCAACTGGCGCTGCTGGGTGAATGTGGTGGAGGCGGCCAGAAAGATCAGGATGACCAGCAGCACGTCGATCAGCGGGATCAGGTTGATCTCGGGGTCTTCGCGCTCCGGACGGTGCTGGAAGTTCATGGTGTCGCGCGACGGCTGATGAGCCGGTTCAGGGTTTCGGCCTCGCGTTCCATGGTATGCAGGAAATAGTCCACGCGCGAGCGGAAATAGCGGTGGAAAATCAGGGCCGGGATGGCGATCAGAATGCCAAAGCCCGTGTTGTACAGGGCGATGGAGATGCCGTGCGCCAGCAAGGCCGGGTCACCGCCCGCGGGGTCGTAGGCGCCGAAGATCTCGATCATGCCGACGACCGTCCCGAAAAGCCCCAGCAGCGGTGCGATCACGGAAATCGTTGCCAGTGCCGGCAAGTAGCGATTCAGGCGCCAGGATACATCGCGCCCGACCGCTTCGATCGCAGCCAGACGCCAGGCGTCTTCCTGGTGGCGTTGCGCAGCGACCTCGGCCAGCACGCGCCCCATGGGGCTGGCGCGGGCCAGCCGCAGCACCGCTTCCGGTTCGTCCTGCTGACGGCGCATGAGCTCCAGCACCTGTTCGGGCAGGCCCGCCGGCATGATCTGGCTGGCACGCAGCGCCACAAAACGTTCTATGATGATCGCCAGCGTGATGACCGAGGTGGCCACCAGCAGCCAGATGGGCCAGCCAGCCGCATGGATGATGTCCAGCAAGATCCGGATCCTTTCTGTTGTGGGTGTGCCGCGGGGTGGCGATTCCGTGCCTTGGAGCGGCAAATCCGTATTCTAAAGCCTGTGCCGGAAATCCGGTTGCAGAACACCCCGCAAGGCCTCAAGTCCGCACCATACAAGGCTTTGCGCAGGGTATCCACAGATTCTGTGGATAATTCTGTGCACAAGACCCGGAAGGCGCATGATTCAAGCCCTTCATCAGTAGATTGGTTATTTTTTGCACAGAATGGAGTTTTTTAGTTATCAATTATAAATCAATGACTTGTAGAAGCTTTTTGAAGTGGTTTTTGATGTTCCTTCCTGACAGCCGCGTGAACAGACGGATTTGACAAAGAAAGGCTTTCTGTGGATAGGTTTCGATGAGTTTCTCTGCATACTCTGCCGCTCAGGGGGAAATCCCGGGTTTTGACCTGGTGTGCGGCAAGCCCCGCCCTTCCGGGCGGAGAAGGATAGCGCGGATGGCGTAGCCGTCCCCGGGGTTGTGTGTCGGGGGCTGCTGCTGTTCGATGGGCTCGCGATACTTCGCCACAAGGGCCAAATAGCGGT